>Ga0209542_10000326_pt1 | contig 119382 bp, 120 predicted proteins | sample RifCSPhighO2_01_FD_184028 | JGI IMG/M metagenome (GOLD analysis project Ga0209542, IMG submission 184028) | Soil microbial communities from Rifle, Colorado - Rifle CSP2_plank highO2_0.1 (SPAdes) (version 2) | ecosystem: Environmental > Terrestrial > Deep subsurface > Rock core/Sediment ...
CCACTGCGGGGCGAGCTAACAACTTGACTTAAAATGAGTTCGAATTTTGTTAAAAACGTTCACCAAAAATGAAATCGAAGAATCAGTAGGGGCAGCGCTGGCTGCGCCCCCCTCCGCAGACAGCGCTGCAAAGGCAAAATTCAAATTCGCCGAGAGCCGCCGTAAAAAAGAACAAAGAAAAACGCAAAAATTAAAGAGCTATAAGGAAACAAATAAACATGATCAAATATATTGCTTATTGTCGAAAATCCACCGATGAAAAAGACAAACAAGTTTTGTCTATTGAGGCACAAATAGCTGAACTTAAAGAGTTTGCTAAAAGAGATAATTTATTTATCACGGAATTTATTACCGAAGCAAAAACTGCCAAAGTTCCAGGTAGAGAGCAATTTGCGGAGGTATTAAAGAAAATTGAGAAAGGAATGGCTAACGCCATTCTTTCATGGCATCCCGATCGTTTGGCGAGAAATTCAATAGATGGTGGAAAAATAATTTATCTTTTGGATACCGGCAAACTCCTTGATTTAAAATTCCCCTCGTTTTGGTTTGAAAGCACACCTCAAGGCAAATTTATGCTTTCAATCGCCTTTGGCCAATCCAAATATTATGTGGACAATTTAAGCGAGAATGTCAAACGAGGAAACAGGCAAAAGCTCCGTAACGGTGTTTGGCCTAGCAAAGCACCGTATGGCTATATGAACAACCCCAAAACGAGGGGAATTGATGTTGATGATGAAAAATCAAAAATAGTAAAGAAATCATTTCAGCTTTTTGCTGATGGGAGTATTTCATTTACTGGTATTTCTCAATTTATGCTCAAGTTTGGAATTAAGCGGGAAGGAGAAAAACCTGTAAAAGTTGGCCAAGTCAAAAATATGTTCTCCAACAGATTTTATCTAGGCATTCTCAAATATGCCGGAGAATATTATCAAGGTTCCCACAAAACTTTTATCAGCAAAAAGCTGTTTGATGAAGTCCAAAAGCAGGTCGAGAAAATCGAACGACCAAGACAGAATGGCCACAATTTTGCCTTTGCAGGTCTAGCGACCTGCGGCGAGTGCGGCGCCGCAATCACAGCCGAGCAACACGTCAAAAAATATAAAAATGGAACTGGCCAAACCTTTATTTATTACCGCTGTACTAAAAAGTTGAAAACCTGTACGCAAAAATATGTTTCAGAATCGGAACTAGAACCGCAAATACGAAAGATTGTCAGTGATTGCGGCTTGTACGTAGAATGGGAACCATATTTTGAAAAATGGATATCCGAAGCCGAACAAAAAGATAAACTTACCGCCGAAGTGGAAGAAAAGCAGATAGGCGGACAAATTCAAGAAACTGAAATAAAACTCAATCGACTTCTCGATGGCTATCTCGATCAAGTTATCGAACCGGAAATTTACAAACAGAAAAAGAACGAATTATTTGACGAAAAATTAAAGTTAGAGGAGAAAAAATCACAAATTTCTAAAAACGGAACTGTTTGGCTCGAACCTATGAGAGAATTCGTAAATTGCGCCTTACAGGCGCAAAAAATCGCGCACACAAAAAATAATTGCCATGATTTATCTATCATGGCAAAAAAAGTCGGCTCGAACTTCTTTTTAATGAATCGGCGGCTCTCGGCGAATTTGAATTTTGCCTTTGCAGCGCTGTCTGCGGAGGGGGGCGCAGCCAGCGCTGCCCCTACTGATTCTTCGATTTCATTTTTGGTGACCCGGGAGCGAATCGAACGCTCAACCTTCCCGTTAGAAGCGGGATGCTCTATCCGTTGAGCTACCGGGCCCCAAGCTGCGAGGCATGGATTCGAACCATGATAAACAGCTCCAAAGGCTGCTGTCCTACCATTAGACGACCCCGCAATTTCCCATATTGTACCAAATTAGGTTGCGTTACATAAAGTATTTTAATAAAATAACTGAAGTTAAAATCCGACCAGGACCCGTAGCTCAGTTGGTTAGAGCGTTGCGCTTACACCGCGCCTGCCTTAGTAATGGACTCGTAGCTCAGTGGTAGAGCATTCGGCTTACATCCGAAAGGTCGAGGGTTCGAAACCTTCCGAGTCCACTAAGTACGGCGGGCAGGTCTCAAAGGTCAGAGGTTCGAGACCTCTCGGGTCCACAAAACATGCTTTATGATAAGATATATTTGTTTGCCGAGGTAGCCAAGGTGGTCACGGCGCGTGTCTGAAAAACACGTGATGTCGGTTCGACTCCGACCCTCGGCACACAACCTTAATGCGGGACGTAATATTTTCTTCGAAAATAAACGTCCCAGCAAAGTTGTCCCGATTAAATCGGGACTTACGTTGCGGCGGTAGTTCAGCGGTAGAATGTCTCCCTTCCAAGGAGAAGGTCGAGGGTTCAAATCCCTTCCGCCGCTCAAGTGTTCAGCGGTAGAATGCCCCGCCAAAGGCGGGGAGGTCGAGGGTTCAAATCCCTTCCGCCGCTCCTAAAGTGACAGAAATAAACATAAAATTACATAAAACAACATAATATGAGTCCTGTAGAAATAATTGCATATAGAGGTGGAGAAGGAAGTGATCAATTCGCAGATATTGAAGTGCTTGAAGGTACAGAAGAACAGATAATTGATCTTAGGAAAAGTCTGGTAGATAATTGGCGACAAATTGCAGATGAGTCAATTACCATTGTCTATCAGGGAACTGATCCAAAAGCAGCTAGGGAAGCCATAATGGGATTACCAAGAGTGAGTGAAGAAGTAGGCCTTTAATAATTCCTAAAACTCTTAATACCCATCCTGTCTTTGAGTAGACTAAGTTTTAAAAATAGTTCAGGAGTAATATAATCATAGAGCTTTGAAAATAACCAGTGTGGGAAGAGGTTCGAGCTGAGTATCGTCTCCAGCTCAGATTCCTAAAAGGCAGTATAATTTTATTTTAGACAGGGTTTCCCGATGAAGCATCGGGATTATCTGACAGTAGGCTTCACTAACGTTCAGCAACTGTCAGTTTAACAAATCCCTTCCACCGCTCAAGAATAATCACTTATTTATTTCTTCTTTAAGGAATTTTTGGACGTCTAACCAGCGGTTTGGCCCTTCTTTAGGAATCAGGATTGCCCCACCGCCAGAGGTTGAATCCGCTTTTAAAACGTTTTCCGTCGACAGATTGATCCTGACTACCTCAAAATCTTTGGCATTTTGAATTGCCGGAATTAAAAATTTAATCACTTCGCTATCCAGATCGGTAGTGATATTTTTTGATAAATCACTAAAAAAAGAGGGCAGATTATCCAATGATTCAATACTTAAAATTTTTTTTCTGAGAGCCAAGAGAACTTCCTGCTGTCTTTTACCCCTGGAGATATCACCGGCCGAAGAACCGTGGCGTGAGCGGACATAAGCTAAAGCTTCACCGCCCTGCATGACTACTTTTCCTTTTTCAAACAAGAGATGTTTATAGCGGCAGGGAAATTGCCTCTCCAGTTCAAAGCCTGAATATTTAGCTGATACTTCTGCCACCTCCTGAGGTGTCATGCCGCAGGTTTCCAGTTCATTACCGCGGATAGGATACCATGGATCATCCAGTGTTTCAGCGACATCGACCTCAATTCCTTTCAGATTGATGCCGACTGTGCGTTCGAAGCCGACAAAATCCATTCCTGCGTAATAATCAATCTTTAATCCGCTGATTTTGCTTATAAACTGCTTTAAAGATGCCGATCCTTCTTTTCCGAATGAAGAAAAAGCGCCGTTAATTTTAGTGCTTTTACCATTGGGAAGAGTCACCCATAAATCACGGGGAATGGAAATTAAAGCGATTCTGGCTTTAGCAAAATCAATAAAAATAACTTGCAGAACATCCGTCAGGTTACCTCCTTCATGTCCTGCCCCACCATAACCTAACAGCAGCAAACCTAAGGTTTTTACGTCAGCTGATATCCCGCCTTGGCGCTGTTGAGTTTCAGATATAACTTGAGGTAAAGTTACGGCAGCTTCCTTTTTGATAAAAAGGGTTTTGACCGTAATAAAGCCGCATAAAACAGCCGTCAGAATGACCGCGCCTGCCAGAAATTTCTGCCGCGATGTTTTTCCTTTAGATTTTTGACGGAATAATGACTGGTAGCCTGTCATAGACGCTCATATTATATGAAATTTTGACTGGGTAGGCGAGTCTATTGAAAAAATACATAAAACTTGATATATAAAATAAATACTTCTTTATGATAACTGTTTCGAATATCTCTAAATCTTTCGGCGAAACAAAGGCGGTGGCTGATCTATCCTTCTCAATCGGCAAAGGCGAAATCGTCGGGCTCCTCGGGCCAAACGGCGCCGGAAAGACTACAACCATGCGTATGCTGACGGGTTTCCTCTCTGCCGATAGCGGCTTGATTAAAATAGGTGATTTTGATATTTTGCTAAATCCCCTTGAGGCCCAAAAAATTATAGGCTATATGCCTGAGAATAATCCCATCTATAAAGATATGCTTGTTTCCGAGCTCTTTGATTTTATTGCCAATATCAGAGATCTAAAGGGAAGTCGGCGCAAGGAAGGAATTGAATTTGCCGTAAATTCAACGGGCATCAATGAAGTTTATTATTATCCCATACAGGAACTGTCAAAAGGCTTCCGCCAAAGAGTGGGGATGGCTATGGCTCTTTTGCATCGGCCGGCAGTTTTGATCATGGATGAACCGACCGAAGGCTTGGATCCGAATCAAAGGACCGAAGTCCGTAATTTAATCAGGAAATTGGCAAAAGGCCATACGGTACTTTTGAGTACCCATGTCATGCAGGAAGTAGAGGCTGTCTGCAGCCGTTTAATCATCATCAATAACGGCCGTCTGGTAGCTGATGGCACCCCTGACAAACTTATAAAGACCAGCGGAATTAAAAACAGTTTTTTGGTAACTCTGGAAGGAAGAAATGTTTTAACTAAATTAAAAACCATCAAGGAAATTACCGACATGAAGGTAACTAAAAAACAGACTGACAGGATCAGCCTGCGTTTGCAGGGAAAGAAGAAAACACTGCCCCCTTTAATTTCCAAATTGGCCGCAGAAAATAAATGGATCATCTGGAAATTAAATGAAGAGCATGAAAATTTGGAAGAGGTTTTCCAAAAACTGACTCTTGAAAATTAAAGAATATGACATTTCTAAATATCCCAGCTTTAGTGAAAAAGGAATTGAGGATTCTTTTTAATAACCCTTCATCTTATATAGTTTTAATTGTTTTTCTGATTTTATGGCAGTTTCTTTTTTTCAGAAACGCTCTTTTGGTCGGAGAGTCATCGCTGAGAATCCTTTATGATTATCTACCCTGGGTTATGCTGATTCTTTCCCCGGCTGTCACCATGGGTTCAATCAGCAAGGAGCAGGATGACGGAACTTTGGAAATGCTGTTAACTCAACCTGTCAGGGATTCAGAAGTGCTTGTGGCTAAATGGCTTTCTTCCTTAATTTTTATTACTGCTGCTCTCATTTTTGCCTTACCGATAGCCGTCTCTTTCAGTTTATTTGGCCCTTTTGACTTCGGGATATTTGCGGGACAGCTTCTTTCGAGCATTTTATTTTCAGCCTCGCTGATTGCTCTGGGCATTTTTATTTCTTCACTGTTTACAAGTCAAATTGCGTCCCTGCTCTTGACTGTATTGGCTTCTTTCCTGTCATTGGTTATCGGTACTGAACTTATCACCGCCAATTTGCCGAACTCCATTGTTCCCTTTTTAGAAAAATTGTCACTACTGACGCATCTTGAGTCCCTCTCCAGAGGAGTGGTCGATATCAGGGATTTACTCTATTTTGCCTCCTTTATTCTGATTTTCTTAAGTTTAAGTTTCCTGCAGTTAATGAAGCGGAAATACGGCAATTTAAGATACCACTACCGGTCTTATCAAATAGGAATCATACTTCTTAGCGGGATTTTTTTGATGGTGAGCCTCTTGGGAGACAGAATACCCGGGCGTATTGATCTGACCTCCGGACGCATTTATACCCTTTCATCCGGCTCTGTTAAAATTCTGGAAAATCTGCCCGATATCGTCACTGTCAACCTTTATGCTTCAACTAATCTGCCTCCCCAATACAGTCCTATTTTACGGGAAACAAAAGACATCCTCCATGATATTAAAATTAGGGGAGGCAAAAACATAAATTATTTTCTGAAAGATCCCGTAATTTCAGAAACTGAGAGCCAGGAGGCAGGCCGAAAAGGCATCCAGCAAGTCCAGTTTAATGTCGTCGGACGTGAGGAATTTCAGGTTAAAACAGGCTTTCTGGGCATCGCTCTTGATTATGCAGGCAAAAGTGAAGTCATTCCCTTTGTGGAGGACAGCAGTGATTTGGAATATCAGTTAATTACCCTGATTCATAAACTGACGGCCAAAGAAAAAAAGAGAATTACCTTTCTTGCGGCAGGTGCGGCAAAAACTGCGGAAAATGATTTCCGTTTGCTAAATAGCGAACTGGTAAAATTATACGATGTTTCAAGCGGCAATGAAATCGCCACCGGCAGCGCTATTACCGTCCTGGCGGGACCGACGGGAAAATATGATGAGATCCAGCTCAAAAACTTAAGGGAATTTTTAGAGAAAGGCGGCAACCTATTAATTCTAGCGGACAGTTACAGCATTTCAACCCAGTTGATGTCCGCTTCCCTTAATGACAATAATATAAATGATCTCTTGGCAAATTTTGGAGTTTCTGTCAATAAAAACCTGGTCTATGATCTTAAATCGAATGAACTTATCAATTTCGGACAGGGCGGGCCGGTAAATTACCTGCTGCCCTATCCTTACTGGATAAGGGCTCTTCCACCTTCCCAGACACGGAATCTGTCAGGCAAAATTAATTTCGTCATCCTGCCTTGGGTTAATTCCCTGACATTTGATAAGGACAAACTTAAAACATCTAAATATAATGTTGAGGAACTTTTAACAACATCTGCCTATGCAGGCCTTAAGACCGGAGAAATTTCAATCGGTCCCGATCAAACCCAGTTTGACAGTACAAACCTTTCTAAACAGATTGTAGCTATAGCCTTAGGTCCCAGGGAGGGTAACACAAGCGGCCGGATTATTGTTGTAGGTGACAGCGACTATTTATCCGATAATTTTCTACAAAATTCAGCCGATAATCTGAATTTCGCTCTGGAAACTTTAAGCTGGCTGTCTCGTGACGAAAATTTAGCAACCATTGCCGTCAAAAAAAAGAAAACCGGTAAATTGCTTTTTACTGATGATAGCCAGGCAGCAGCAGTCAAATACGGCAATATTGCTCTTTCTGGCGTTATTCCTTTCCTTTACGGAAGTTGGCGGATAATAAAACGGCGAAAATTGAAACATCGAAAATTTCCATGACTAAAAGAAATATAGTTTTTCTTCTTTCTATATTTATTGTGCTTATGGCCATTTCCTGGTGGCCAAAAATAGCAGAAAAGCTGCCAAAGCCCAAAGCGAAACCTGTGGTTGATTTTTCCGCTTGGCATAGCGGAAATACGTCGCAAATTACCATAAAACAGGGCAGCCAAAGCGCCGTCCTTCTTAAACAGGAAGGCAAATGGAAAATTGCAGGTTTTAAGAGTGATGAGGGCAAAATCAAAGATCTTATCAACAGCCTGCAAAATACTGAAGTTAAATATACCGTTTCGGAGAATACTCTCAATCAGGAAGAATACTCGCTGTCAACAGCCTCAGGGACAAATCTTTCCCTGAAAGGGCCGGAGAAAAATCTGTCGCTGGTGACCGGCAAAAAGGCTCCGCTGGAAAACGGTTATTATTTCCGTCTGGAAGATTCCGATAGGGTTTATGTCGCTTCAGGGGATCTGCCTGATAAACTAAATACTCAAGTTTCTTATTGGCGTGATAAAACCGTAGCCAATCTGGACAGCCATAAATTAACGGAAATTAAAATTTCCGGCCAAAAGAGTTTTATCCTCAGGAAAAATGCTGACAATAAATGGCAGCTGATTTATGGAAATAAAACAACAGATTTAAAAAGTGAAGATATCAATGGCATATTGGACAAGCTGATGCCTCTGACAGCTGACGGTTTCGCAGACACTAACGAAAAGGACAGTTTTAGAAAAAGCAGGCATGACTGGACGGTTAATATTACAGGTTCGGATTTTAGCAGCCAGCTTCAAGCCCAAACCCAAGACGGTTACTTTCTGGTTTCATACTCGGGAAATCCTGAAATATATAAAATTTACAACTTCAACTTAAATCCGCTTATCACTGTCTGGGAAAAAAGCCAATAGGTTATAATTACCCCGAGCCTTATGTTTGAACACAATTTGAATAAACGGTTTTTACTGGTCGGATTTTTTCCCAAAGGATTTTCCGATGACCGAATTATGCCCCATCTGGAGGAATTGGACTCGCTGGTTAAAACATACGGAGGGGAAACGGTTGCCGTCAGTATCCAAAGAGGCTTTCAACCCAGCCGGGTGACATATGTAGGCAGCGGCAAAGCCCAGGAAATTGCAGAAAAAGTGGCGGCGGAAAAGATCGAGGTCGTTGTTTTAAATGATATTTTAAAAAGCGGCCAATTGTATACCCTGGAAAAAATCTGGCAGAGGGGAAATCTGCAGATTAAAGTCTGGGACAAGGTCGGTTTAATTCTGCACATTTTCGATTTACATGCGGATACCGCCGAATCCAAACTGCAAATAAAGCTGGCCAGCTTCAGGCATATGGGGCCGCGCATTTACGGCATGGGCTATGTTTTATCCCGCCAGGGAGGGGGTATCGGCACCCGCGGAATCGGGGAAACCAATACGGAAATCATGAAACGCCATTGGCGCAACGAAATCCGCCTGATCAAAGGAAAATTGGCCAAAATTGTGAAGGACCATGAAACGCACATCGGTAAAAGAAAAAAATCTGGGACTTTATCTGTTTCCCTGGTCGGTTACACCAATTCCGGCAAAACCAGCCTTTATAACGCCTTGACCGGGAAAAATAAACTGGTGGAGGATAAACTGTTCGCCACACTCGACAGTTCTTTAGGCAGACTGTACCTGCCAGAAATTAATCATCCCGTTTTATTATCCGATACCATCGGTTTTATCAGCCAGCTCCCTCCATTGCTTTTTGATTCCTTCAAATCAACTTTAATGGAGTCATTGAATTCTGACCTCATTCTTCATGTCATCGATATTTCTGATCAATATATCGACAGTAAAATCAAAGTGGTTGAAGACATTCTTCGGCAGGATCTTAAATTGGAAAATAGAAGGCAAATTAATGTTTTCAACAAAACAGACAAAGTCTCTTTGGAAATCATAAAAATTTTTAAAAATAAATATCCTGAAGAAAAGACCTGCTTTGTTTCCTCTGTAAAGGGACAGGGCCTGGATATTTTAAAGCAAAGAATCACGCAAGAACTTAAAGAATTACTTTGATTGCACACCCCCGGTTATATCAGGAAAGTTAAAGTGCCGGGAAGAGGACTTGAACCTCCACGTCTTGCGACACACGCACCTCAAGCGTGCCTGTCTACCAATTCCAGCATCCCGGCTTATGGAAAAGCTTTGAGCGGTGCCCTGAGAGGGAGTTGAACCCCCACGCTCGTGAAAGCACACGCTCCTGAAGCGTGCCTGTCTACCGATTCCAGCATCAGGGCTTTTTTATAGAGCGGCGGAAGGGATTTGAACCCTCGACCTTCTCCTTGGCAAGGAGACATTCTACCGCTGAACTACCGCCGCTTAAATGGAGTACGATTATATCAATTTACTTCCCCGGCCACAATCCGCTTATAATGAATTTCAGAAATTGAAAGAAACCGAAAACCAATCCGTTGACAGCCCGGTACATTAACGGCCAAATATCTTCCAATACATGAACGAGCCTTTGGCTTAATTTTTCATTACTTGACCCGCTGTCATAATCCATAAATTATTATTTAAAAGTAATTTTATCTCCTTTTTTTATAGCGTATTCTTTGATTATACCAGAGTTAAATTCAAGCACTTTATTGACAGATTCTGACGATTCGACGGTCGTTATTCCACCGTCTGTATACACTTGAATATTCTCATCCAAATCAACAATAGTTTCATCATTAATCCATAAAAAATCCAAAGGAAACTTCATTTCATTCATCCAGAAACTGTAAAAGTCCTTTTTTTCGAAAATAAAGAGCATTCCGCTATCCCGGCTCAGGCTATCTCTGTATGACAGACCCCGGTTTCTTAATTGAGGTGTATCGGCAATGAGAAGTTTAAATGTCTGTCCGTTGATTATCGCCCGGGAAATTATAGATGGTTTATAGAATAATTTAAAAATCAAAAATCCGCTGGCAATCAATATTAAAAGAAAAAGCGGCAGGAGGTGTTTATTCATTTTTACAAAATTTTGGTTGGCGCTCCTCAAAAAAGTTCGAACCTTTTTTTCAGTCCAAGCGGTAGCTGTGGCGAGTGGGTGACGGCACTCGCCGCACCCAACTTTCTACTCCTCGCCCTATCGCTCAAAAAACTTTTGCGATTCAAGCAAAAACTGATATAATTTTAGTAGAAAGAAAATTTACATACAAGACCAAAATATATCCCAAAAAAGTATGACTGACACAATCAAAATTCTTTTTGTTGGAGCGATGGAAAAAGAAATAATGGACTTATTAAAGGATCTAAAATGTACAGAGGATTCAAAATTACTAGGACAATACCCATTTTTCGTTGGCATTTGGATAAAAGATAGTAAGTATATTTCTATTGGGGTAGTAAATACATTTGTTGGTGACCTGAACGCCTCAGTTGCCACTGTAGCAGCAATTCAAAAATTCAATCCTCATTATGTATTTAAGATTGGATGTGTAGGCGGAAATTCGGCAGGAATCTATAAGGGAGATATTATTCTCCCTTCTGGTTATTTTCATAGCGCTTCATGGATTACCCGATCCTGTACGGATAATTCTGCAACCTCCAATGCTTCTCTCTGGCAATCGGTTTTCGGAGATTTACCATACCAAGTGAATATGGAGAATTTAGGTAATAATCCATATTTTTTTGTCCCCGATAAAGGACTTTCGCAAAAATATGAAGAGTTGTTAAAAAGTAAAAAGGTTAAATATTCATCTGCATATATCGGTAGCAGTAACATGTGGTTTTTTGAAAAAAAATATATGTCAAATGTCGCTACCACACATATTCCTAAAAACTCATCTCATAAAAGATGGGTTGCTGATATGGAATCGTATGCTATCGCACATTCTTGCTTTATATTTAAGAAACCATTTTTTGGTTTTTATGTTGTCTCAAATAGTGATTATTATGATGAACCATACTTTCTCGAGGATATCGCAGAAATGTTCCACACAGTAATTGTTCCAACAGTTACGGATTATTTATCAGTTTTATAAAGCGACAAGTAAGCTGATGAAAAACAACAAGACTGCGAGAGCGAAAAACAGTACATTGAAAACAGAGGAAAGAAAAGAAAAATTTAAAATAGACGATAAAAAAGTGCGTTTTAGCTGGCAGGAACCGTATAATTTTTTGGCGGCGGAGGCGGACGCCGCCAAAAATTCGACTTGGTCGGGGACGAGAGATTCGAACTCACGGCCTCACGGTCCCAAACCGTGCGCTCTACCAACTGAGCTAGTCCCCGAAGGTCTTTTCATATTTTACAAGATACCGCTAGCGTTGCAAGTTTATTTATATAGTTGATAAAATAGGAATTCTCATATGATACGACTGTCTTTAGCACTCTTATTTTTATTCACAATTTCAGCCACACCCGTACCTGCCTTCTACGATCCGCTGTCAAGGGTAAATAATAAATACGGCATCCATATCATTGATGAAAATGATTTGATGTCAGCCGCGGCTCTGGTCAATTCATCCGGAGGAGATTGGGGTTATGTGACGTTAGTGATTCCGGAAAATGAAAGAAAACAGGAAAAATGGCAGACAGCCTTCAACGAAATGAGAAGGTTGCATTTGATTCCTCTTATCCGGCTGGCAACAGAGCTGGAAGGCGATACCTGGACAAAACCTGAGGAAAACCAGGCTGAAATTTGGGCAGATTTCCTGGACTCCCTCAATTGGCCGATCAAAAACCGCTATGTCATCATCTTCAATGAGCCGAATCACCGTAAGGAATGGGGAGGTGAGCTTGATCCGACAGCTTATGCTGATATCCTGGACAAATTTATTTCCGCTTTAAGTAATAAATCAGAAGATTTCTTTATCCTGCCGGCCGGTTTTGATGCTTCAGCTGCCAATACTGGGGATACTATGGATGAGGCTGCCTATTTGAAAGCGATGGCCGGTCATAAAAAATCTGTTTTTGAGGCAATTGACGGCTGGACTTCCCATTCCTATCCCAATCCTCATTTTTTAGGTTTAGCCAGCGACCGCGGCCGGGGAACTGTCAGCAATTTTATTTGGGAATTAAATCTTTTAAAATCTTGGGGAATAGAGCGCAATTTGCCCATTTTTATCACGGAAACCGGCTGGCCTCATAATGAGGCCGGAGCCAATTACTTATATTCTCCTGAAACTATCAGCGATTTTATCAATGAAACGGCTGGATCTATATGGACCGATGAACGGATTGCTGCCATCACCCCTTTTGTTCTCAATTACCAATCTTTCCCTTTCGTCAGTTTTTCCTGGCAGAAACTGAATTCTGATAAATTCTATACCCACTTTGACACATACCGCTCACTTTTAAAAATTCGCGGAGAGCCCTTATTTAATTTGGAAGAACCGACACCGACAATCCAAAAATCAAATCCTCAAACAACTTCACTCTTTCAGCTATTCCGCTATGCTATTTTCCCATTTCGTCAAATCCTAAAGCTTATATAGCTAAAATATTGAATTTGCGTTAACTTCATTTAAAACCTGGGATAGGATATAATGATGATAAGACGGTGACCGTAGCTCAACGGCAGAGCATCGCCCTGTGGAGGCGAATGTTGCGGGTTCAAATCCCGTCGGTCACCCACATTTTTCGTTCAAAATAAAAAATGGCCAGTAGTAATCAGCAAACCTATCCAGAGGAACAAACGGCTCATGAGAATAACCCGTCCGTAGAGTCTCACGACCTATCTTCACCGGCTTTTTCTAAACCGTCCGGTCTTTTCATTCCTATCTCAAAATACACTAAAGCTTTAATTAAAGGCTGGAAAACTCCGCCTGTTCAGCATTCTCAATCTGTGGTTAAAATCTCCGTCTCCCAGACAGTTTCTTTTGCCGCTTTTCTCTATGAAAAAATGCGCAATGCGGTGGAATTCAGGGAAGAGCATCTGATTAGAAGAGCGGCTGTTGAGAGAATGCTTAAAAGAAGGATGATCTTAAACGAAAACGGCCGGGATATCGCCGAACCTCTGATCAAGGAACTTTTATGGGCCAGATATTATGAAAATAACACTATCGGCGAAGAGAAAATCGGCGAAATACAGACTATTATTGATAAATACTTTTTTTTAAGAAATGAGATTTCCGCCGGACGCGGCAAGCGTGAGCAGGAAAAAATAGCTGATTTCACCCTGCAAATTATATCCTGCGAAATTGAAGAAAATCTCAATCCTCCTTACCGGCTTGAAGCTTTTACTAACTATGTTTTCCAAATTTTGAAGCCCTATGTTAAACCTTTTAACGGGGACAATTCAGAAAAAGATATCCAGGTTTATATCGCTGTCGAAAGAACTTTTGCCCACAATGACGATCCTCTTATCACATATCATCTTCTGAAACTTCAGATTCCGGAGATAAACCGCATCACCTGGCAGTCAGCCGAAAAAGTACTGCCCCGCTATTACGAAGCCTTTCAGAGAATTGGACGCGATCTTAACCATCCTTTAGGCTTTAATGTCAGAAATGCCATAAAAAAACAAATTCCGCCCTTCCTGATCCTGCGCGATATTTTTCAACAAAATACCCCGAACCTGGAGGAAATTCTGACTGATGATGCCAAATTGAAATATAAGGTTGATGAAGCCTGCCGTAAAAGATATGACGAAAGCTCATCCAGGCTTAAAAGAACGGCTGTGCGAAGTTTTATCTATATCCTGCTGACTAAAGTTGTCATCGCTTTGCTTCTGGAAATTCCTTATGATTTATATATTTTGAAATCACTCTCTTATCTTCCAATTGCCATAAACGTCATTTTCCCGCCGATTCTGATGACTCTGATTATTCTGACTGTTTCCGTGCCCGGAGATGATAATACCCGGCGCATATATCAGTTAATAAAAGGCATCATTGATAATGACCCGGACACACCGGCAGCTGTCGAATCCGGAATTATAATCGGCAAGGCTTCCAAAAGCCGAAGTATAATATTTACCAGCCTCTTTACACTTTTCTACGGTTTTACCTGGCTTTTAAGTTTCGGCTCGATTATTTATGTCCTGTCCATTCTTCATTTTTCCGTTGTCAGCCAGGCAATTTTTATCTTTTTCGTCACCCTGGTCACTTTTTTTGCTTTCCGCGTTATTCAGATTACCCAGGAATACCAGGTTGTCTCCAGGGAAGGCATGTTCTCAACTATCGGCGACTTCTTTTTTCTGCCGATAATCCGTGTCGGTCAGTGGCTGTCGGGCGAAGTCCTGCAGAGATTTAATTTCCTCATTTTTTTCCTGGATTTCATTATTGAGATGCCTTTTAAAGCCATCGTCGAAGTTTTTGACGAGTGGATCCATTTCATGAGACTGAAAAAAGAAGAAATCTTTTAAGTATAGACTTTCAGAAAGACTTCCTGGGGGATTTCCACTTTGCCCAAACTTCTCATTTTCTTTTTGCCTTTTTTCTGGGTTTTAAGAAGCTTGTCTTTTCTCGTCCGGTCGCCTCCGTAAAGTTTTGCTGTCACATCTTTGCGGAAAGCGGAAATATCAGCTCTGGCTATGACTTTGCTGCCGATTGTTGCCTGAATCGGGATTTGGAACTGGTGTCTGGGAATATGTTCTTTCAGTTTTTCCACCATTTTATTGGCTAAGATGACAGATTTTTCCCGGACAACGATTTGGGAAAAAGCATCAGCGCGGGTCCGGTTGAGTAATATTTCAATTTTGACGGCATCTACCTCCCGATGTTCATAAAATTCATAATCCAGACTGGCAAAACCGTGACTGGCTGATTTCAACCGGTCGAAAAAATCGATAATCATCTCGGAAAGAGGCAGCAGGTATTCCAGTTGAGCCTGATTGCCCGCATAGTTTAAATTGACATAAATAGCTCTTTTCTCCTGGGTCAACTGCATTATTGGTCCGACATATTCTTTAGGAGAATAAATACGACAGTACATAATCGGTTCCTCAATATAATCGATGAGGGAGGGATCGGGATAATCATCAGGAGTTTTAATCGTTTTAATCCCGCCGTTTCTCAGACTGATCCTGTATTCAACTGAGGGGGCGGTAGCTACAATTGACAAGCCGAATTCGCGGCTTAATCTTTCTTTGACAATTTCCGCATGAAGCAGTCCCAGAAAACCGCAGAGGAAGCCTTTGCCTAAAGCCTGCGAAGAGTGGGGAGTGCTGGTGAAAGAACTGTCCGACAATTGCAGTTTTTCGATCGATTCCCGTAAATTAAGATAATCATCATTGTCAGTCGGATAAAAGGTCAAAAAAACCATCGGTTTGGGTTTTTTAAAACCGGGCAAAGGAGATGTTGATTCACCGGCCCTGATAATGGTATCGCCGACATTTGCCTGGCGGATATCTTTGAGGCCGGTAGCAATATAGCCGACTTCGCCGCATGATAACTCTCCTGACGAAACCTTTTCCGGGTTAAAGACACCGATTTCCAAAGGGTGAAAGATGGCTTTTGAGGCAAAAAAGGACAATTCTTTGATATCCGTCTTATCTTTCATATTAATTATCCCGTCGGTGACCCTGACAAAGACTATTACTCCGAGATGCGGATCATATTGCGAGGAAAAGACCAGGGCGCGGAAATTATCGCTTGTTCTTTGAGGCGCCGGTATTTTTTTAACCACAGCTTCTAAAACCTGCCCGATATTAGTGCCTTCTTTAGCGCTTATATAAAGAATGTTTTCTTTGGCAAAACCGAAATTTTTAATCAGTTCTTCGGCAATATTCTGCGGATGGGCGGTCGGTAAATCAATCTTATTGACAACCGGAATAACTTTAAGCTTTGTCTGCCTGATCAGATTGAGATGGGCAACTGTTTGCGCCTGAATGCCAGATGCCGCATCAACTACGAGAATAATCCCTTCGCAGGCAGTCAGAGAACGGGAAACTTCATAGGCGAAATCTACATGGCCTGGTGTATCGATCAGGTTAAAAATATATTGCTGACCTTCAAAAGTGTATTTCATCCTGACCGGTGCCAGTTTGATGGTTATACCCCGTTCCCTTTCAATCGGATTGGAATCCAGAATCTGATCCATCATTTTTCTTTTTTCGATAGCTCCGGTGATTTCCAGTATCCTGTCTGCCAGAGTACTTTTTCCATGGTCTATATGAGCTACTATGGCAAAATTTCTGATAAGTTTAGGGTCAGTCATGATTCAAAGATCAATCAGGGGGACGAATTCTATGTCTACCTGTTTTCGCATGTGAGCGCAGGAGGATTTGAACCTCCAACCGACTCCTTAAGAGGGAGTTGCTCTACCGTTGAGCTATGCGCCCCTGGCGCGCCCAGAGGGAATCGAACCCCCATCAGCGGTTCCGAAGACCGCTACTTTATCCGTTAAGCTATGGGCGCTGTTTCAAGGCTATTATAGCATCTCCTTTGAGCTATAATATAACAAATTATGAATATTCCCAAAGGGGCAACATGGAGCTGGCTAGTGCTCCTAAAAATACTTTGATTAAAATAAATCTGAAGAATTGGCAAATCCGCTCGGAAATTACCTGGCAGATCAGGAATTATTTCCGTAATTTAGGCTTCAGGGAAGCAGAAACACCCACTTTGCGGCCATCCCTCATCCCTGAATCCTATCTGGAAGTTTTTAAAACCCAGCTTCTGGACCGCAACCGAAAAGGCAAAAAAATGTATTTGGCTGCCTCCCCTGAAGCTTCACTTAAAAAATTGCTCTCGGCCGGTTTCGGTAACTGTTTTGAAATTTCCAGGGTATTTAGAAATAGCGAAACCGGTTCCGACAGCCACCAGCCCGAATTTACCATGCTGGAATGGTACCGCGTAAACAGCGATTACATTGGCATTATGGATGACTGTTTTAAACTCTTTAACCATATTTATATTTCATTAAAGAAAAAAAGTCTAATTAAATCCGGCCTGCCGGATGGAACAATTCAATATTCAGGTAAACTGATCAACCTGAAAAAACCGTGGTTAAAAATCAGCATGAGTGAGGCTTTAAAAAAATATGCCCAGATTGATTTTGACAATATCACTGACAAAGACGGCTGGGATTTAAATTCCAGATTCCCCGCAGTTAAAATCTCGGCGGTCTCTGCCAAAAAAGGCTATCAGGTTTCTGAATATGATTCCTGGGAGGAGATATTTAACCAAATTTATTTAAATGAAATAGAACCACATTTTAAGGGGGAAACTCCAGTCATAATCTACGATTTTCCCCGGCCGATGGCGGCTTTGGCCAAATTAAAAGAGGATGATCCGCGACTGGCCGAAAGGTTCGAACTATACATAGCCGGACTGGAGCTGGCAGATTGCTACAGCGAACTGACTGATTGGCGAGAACAACAGGCACGTTTCGAGGAGGAAACAAAATTAAGAAAAAAGTTAACTAAAACCCCTGTTAAATGGGACAGAGAATTTATTATGGCATTAAAGTCAGGTCTGCCTCTCTCTTCAGGAGTAGCTTTAGGCATTGACCGCACGGCCATGCTTTTTTGCGACACGAAAAATATCCGCGATGTCCTCCTGTTCCCATTTGAATAGCCATTTGGTAAAATATCGTTTACTCTTATGTCGCAAGTCTCAACCAGTGGTTTCCAAAAAGGCATGTTCATTCTCTTCCGGGGAGAAATCCACCAAATTGTTACTTTCCAGCATGTCAATCCGGGCAAAGGCTCTGCTTTTGTCAGAACCAAACTGCGTAATTTAAAAACCGCTAATTCCATTGAATTTACCTATAAGTCAGGTGAACAGGCAGAGCAAGTCCCTGTTTTCGTCAAAGAACTGCAGTATCTCTATAAAGACGGCAGCAATTTTGTTTTTATGGACAACTCGAGTTATGAACAGATTTCACTTAGCGAATCTTTGGTCGGGGATTTCGGTAAGTATTTAAAAGAAGGGGAAATTTACCAGGTTTATATGCATGAAGATAAAGGATTAGGCATAAGAGCGCCTAAGAAAGTTAAATTAAAAGTGACTGAAGCCGATGAGGCAGTCAAAGGCAATACGGTCAGCGGAGCTAAAAAAATCGTTTTGCTGGAAACCGGATTAAAAATCGCCGTGCCTTTATTCATTAAAACAGGCGACATTGTTTCTGTTGATCCGGAAAGCGGTCAATATGTGGAAAGGGTAAACAGTTAATTCTATGAAATTGATTATTTTGAGCCTTTTTTGGTTTCCGACTACCGTTATTCTGCTGACTCTTTCCATGCTGACACTGTTGAATTTTGAACGTTACCAGTCCTTTTTCGGACAAAAGTCAGTTAAAAGGGAAATAATCTACTTTGACAACCAGGGTAAACTCAATTTAACCACCTCGCGAATTCCCAGCCAGGATGCCCGCATAGCCATTCTTAAAAAATTTTTAAACGAATACAAGTCTCCGCTGGTTGAAGTTGTTGATGATATTATCCGGCAATCGGACATTTACGGGCTCGATTACGCTTTGATTCCGGCTATCGCCATGCAGGAATCCGGAGGTTGCAAAGTATTGCCACCTGATTCCCATAACTGTTGGGGTTTCGGTATTTATGGAGATAAAAAAGTCTATTTTGGCAGTTACGACGAGGCCATCAACGCGGTCGCTAAAACAATTAAAGAAGCCTATATTAAGAAAGGTCTAACAAACCCAACTCTGGTCGAAGACAGATGGACACCATCAAGTAAGGGCAATTGGTCTTACTCCGTAAATTTCTTTATCGGTAAAATCAGAGAATACGAAAGAAATTACCCTGCCACTTGACAAGCCTATAATATATGGTATAATTCCGCATTAGATCCTAAGGTAATTCCGATTCTATCGGGAACGCTTTAGGATTTTTTTCTGCCCCCTAAATTTTATGCAAATAATAATACTGCTGTCGGCAGTTTTTATTGTCTTATTGTCACCCGTCAATGTTTATGCTGATCAAACTGCCTCTGCTTCCATTATCAGGGAATCAAGAATTGAGGAAGCTAGAGATGACCGGCTGATCAGAATGGAAAAAGCCTTATCTCTTTACCATTCTGATTTGGCTCCCTACTCCAAATTCATTATTGATATTTCCGATAAATATGATCTGCCCTGGAGTCTGATTGCCTCAATTTCCGGAGTGGAATCCGGTTTCTGCCGTAATATTCCAAAATTCTCATACAACTGCTGGGGCTGGGCCAACGGCAACAGGTCTTTCACTGGTTTCGAGGATGCCCTGGAAACAGTCGCATCGGGGTTAAAACAAATTTACTTTGACCGGGGATTGACTACCCCTGAACTGATAAATCCAATTTATGCCCCGCCTACTCCTTCCTGGGCCAGGAAAGTCCGTTTTTTTATGTCAGCCATCGAAAACCAAACCCCGGACATCAACCTCGAATTTAATCTATAATAAGTTATAATACTTTTGATACAATCCCGAGGAATGCCGGGGTGGCGAAATAAGGCAGACGCGCAGGATTTAGGATCCTGTGTCCCTAAAGGACGTGGAGGTTCAACTCCTCTCTCCGGCACTTTATGATATAATCCTAAAAATGGCTACTTCTATTTTAAAGCAGTTACCCAAATCAACCGCGGAATTGGAAATTACCATTCCCTGGAGCGAAATTAAAACGACTTACCAGGTAGTTTTGGATCAAGTAACCAAGGAATCAGAAATTCCGGGTTTCCGCAAAGGCAAAGCGCCTAAAAAAATGGTCGAAGAAAAAATCGATAAAGGCAAAATCTATGAAGAAGTGATCAAAAGAATTATTCCTAAAGCTTACGCTGAAGCTGTCTCAACCCACAAACTCCAACCGATTAGCTCTCCGAAAATCGAGGTTGTCAAAGCCAAACAGGATGAAGACTGGCAGGTTAAAGCTACTATCTCTTTGAAACCTAAAATTAGTTTAAAAAATTATAAAGACAAAATTAGGGATCTTAAGAAAGCCAAGGTCAAAATTTGGACTCCCGGTGAAAACCAAAAAGAAAATACTAAAGAACCAAGCAAGCTTTCAGTTGATGAAATTATAAACGCCTTAGCCGATGAAGTTGAAGTAGAGCTTTCTGATGAACTTATCACCCAGGAAGCAAACCGCATGCTGTCGGATCTTATCGATCAGACAAAACAACTGGGTTTGACTGTTGAACAATATCTAATCTCCAAAGGTAAGACCAATGAGCAATTACGGGCTGAATATACCCATACGGCAAAAAGGAATCTGACAGTAGAATTCGCGCTGACCGAGGTGGCAGATGTGGAAAATATTACGGTTTCCCAAGAAGATTTGGATAAAATTCTGGAAAAGGTGGAAAAGCCTGAAGAAAAGGAAAAGCTAAAAAAAGACAGTTATTATTTGGCTCATTTAATCAGGCAGCAAAAAACCCTTGATTTTCTCAGCAACCTATAGTATAATTCACGATTATGTTTGCTAAAAAGAGTAATCAGAGGAATAATCCTTGGGCTGATCTGACCCACGAAAAATTATCCGATTCGTCCAGACCTTCAGTCAAAAAACAATTAGAAGATTTGGTCAGTCCGGTAAAAATGCTGGATCAGATTTTCGGCACCAAATCCTCAAACGAACAATATCCGAAAATCCCCGGACGTGAAAAACAACACGTTAAACAAAACCAGGAAAATGTTATTTTCTCAAACAGCCACCGCTCAGAGGATATAAAAATAAGGCAGGAAACCAATGCTATTGCCACAGAACTTAAAAAGCAAATAGCTATCCTGGAGAGAAAAGAAAAAACCTTTACGACCGAACTGTCAAAAATCAAAGTGGAGCAACTACCGGCAAAAACCGGCATTTATTACCTCAGATTCCTGGAATGGATGCTCCTGGAGGTAAAACGACTGATCATCAAAGTCGAAGAGGGCAGTGTCTGGTTAGCTACCTTCAATTCTAGAAAAAAGAAAAAATTGGGCTACTGGAAAATGTACAAAAAGCACGGTACATCTTTCGGTCTGTCCCAGGAAAGATCATCAGCTACTCAGACCGGCTAACAATTTATCCATCATTTCTTCAATTTTTTCGGCCCGGGTTTTGCTATTGCCGAAAATTACATAACCGAAACTATTTTGTTCCAGAAGTCGTGTTCCGGCAACAACGATTCCTTCTTTTTTAACCGGGTTATATAAGATAGGGGACAAAACGTCATATAATCTGTCGGCTTCGACAATCGGACCGCTTTTTTTAACCGGATAAGCATTATTGGTAAGAATAAAAGTATCATACATGAAATCCTTTCCGAAAAGATATTTTGCCAGATGATAGACATGAGTCCCACCGGTTCTCCTGACATTGGATTCCGTCACAAAAATATCGCCGTTTTTGGCAGCGACAAAATCCAATTCAAAATAACCCCGGTAACCGCGGGAAGCTAACTGTTCACCCAGAAAAAAACCTGTATCCATTATTTGGGCAGTATCCTGATCGGAAAGAACAGCATTGTTAATTTCTACTCCCTTAAAAATTCCGGAAGGGGTAACCCGTAAAGCACAGTAATATAAAAATTCTACCCGTCCGTTTTTATTGATCCTGAATTCGGCATTGGGATAGCCCCCTCCGATGGATTGCGCAGGATCGATATATTTTTCCACGATAATGGGAAAACGGTTCCAGTAATTTTCATGTCGGAACTGCTTCAAAATTTCCGTAACGCATTTGACGTAGTCTGTCGGCAGTGAATTCTGGCGGAAAATCAAAATTCCGGCTCCGGCATGGCCTTTATTGGTTTTGATGACCAACCCGTTTTCTTTGATATACATCTTGGATGCCATTTTAGCGGTATTCTCAATATCAATTGAGATTAAACCGGGAGGCATTTTAAAATCCGGTTCCCGGCTGGCTGACTGCTGTGCCAATTGCCGGATACCGGATTTACTGCCGAAGAAATCGACTGTCCAGGAATCGGCTTCTGCCGGAGATTCAGGGGTATCAATTAACACTCCCTCTTCCCTGATACTTTTGACCAGATTTAAAAATTGAGAGGAATTGGTATAACTGATTATTTCTACTTTTTTATAATTTCGGGATATATTGACCAATTCCACAAAAAGCTGTTTATCGGAAATAATATCTTTGGAAATCTCACCAGTGTGAAATTTAGGTGTCAGAATTCTGAAATTTTTATTGTGTGATAATTCAAGAAAATAATTTATGTATTTCTGGCTGACGCTCTTGGGTAAAACCAAAATAATATTATCACGTCCGGTGAAACTGAATAAATCATGTTCTGCCAAACCGGCATTTTCGATAATTTCCATTTGCCTTTCGTAAGGATCCGACATCGATTGGATAAAAGGCCAGACATCCTCTGACATATTGGAAATATAAACGGTAATTTCCGATGAATTTTTGATCGTACTTTTTATCATAATTTAAACAGTATAAGTATGATTGATAAAACTTGTCAAATAGCGGACAGCCAATTATAATCACAATGGATAAAAATTAATCCGGATCCGTAGCTCAGATGGCTAGAGCGTTTCGTTGACATCGAAAAGGTCAGAGGTTCGAGTCCTCTCGGGTCCACAAAATCTTAGAGCGTATTTTTTTATGAAAAAAATAAACTTGGACAATTTGAGGCATTCGACAGCCCATTTGATGGCAGCTGCCGTCATGGAACTCTGGCCTGATGCCAAACGTACTATCGGACCGGCCATTGAAAACGGTTTTTATTTCGATTTTGATTTCGGTGAAACTAAAATTTCGGAACGTGATTTTCCTAAAATCGAAGCCAAAATGCGGGATCTTTTACCAATGTGGAAAGGTTTTGAAAGGCACGAACTGCCACCGGAACTGGCAAAGAAAGAATATCCCGGTAATCCGTACAAACATGAGTTGATCGATGATTTTTCAAAAGAAGGGCAAAAACTGACTTTTTATAAATCCGGTAATTATTGGGATCTCTGTCGGGGGGGACATGTGGCTCATCCTGATCAGAATTTAAAACATTTCAAATTGCTGAAAGTGGCCGGGGCTTATTGGCGCGGCAGCGAAAAAAATAAAATGCTCACCCGCATTTACGGCACCAGTTTTTCCTCCCAAAAAGAACTTGAGGATTACCTAAAATCAGTCGAGGAAGCAGAAAAACGCGATCACCGCAAACTCGGCAAAGAGCTGGATTTGTTTTCGATCAGCCCCCTGACCGGAGCCGGTTTGATCTTATGGCATCCACGTCTTTCCTATACCAGAAATATAGTTGAGCAATTTTGGAAGGATATCCATTATAAGAACGGGTATCAATTGGTCCATACGCCCCATGTTGCCAGTATGGATATGTTTGTCATCAGCCGTCATTTATCAAAATATATTGATTTCATGTTTCCGATAATGCTGCATCAATATATCGAAGGTGAAAGTGCCCTTGATTATACGGCTGACGAAGTTTTAAAGCCGATGAATTGCCCTAACCACATTCAAATTTTTAAATCCCGTCCGAGAAGCTACAAGGAACTGCCCATCAGAATGGGGGAATTGGGAACCGTCTACCGCTACGAAAGGGCCGGCGTCCTACATGGCATGACCAGGGTACGTGGTTTTACCCAGGATGATACCCATATTTTTTGCACTCCGGATCAGGTATTGGACGAAGTAAGGGATGTCATCCGATTAACTAAATATTTTTATGAAATTTTCGGATTTAAAAATTACCAGGCTTATATCGCGACAAGACCGGAAAAATACCTGGGATCTTTGAAAGACTGGCAGATGGCCGAAAAAGCGCTTATCAAAGCCTGTCAGGTCGAAAATATAGATTATAAAATCGATGAAGGCCAGGGAGTTTTTTATGGTCCGAAAATCGATTCAAAAGTAAAGGACTCATTAGGTCGAGAATGGCAGCTGGGTACTATTCAGTTTGATTTTAATCAACCCAGTTACGCCGAAACGACTGAAGAAGAAATTGATGAATTTTGGCACTTAAAGACTTTTAAAATGAAATTTCAATCGCGTGAAAGACTGGCTAAATACCTAAAAAAACTAGGGAGGGGCTTTGATGTGAAATTCATAGACAATCAGGGTAATGAAAAACAGACAGTGATGATCCACCGGACAATCCTAGGATCAATGGAAAGATTTTTCGGAGTGTTGATCGAGCATTTCGCCGGAGCCTTTCCGTTATGGTTGGCGCCGGTTCAAATTGTGCTGATTCCGATTGGGGAAAAACACCTGGAATACGCTAAAAAGCTGGAAAAGGAGTTTAGGACAGCCGGCATAAGGGTGGAAACGGATGACCGGTCAGAACGGATGCAGGCTAAAATCCGGGATCATACTTTACAAAAAGTGCCGTACTTGGGTATAATAGGCGATAAAGAAGCGGATAATAAAGACGGTCTCTTTCTGTCAGTAAGGACAAGGGAAAGCAAAGATTTAGGCCAGCTAACGCTTCCCCGTTTTTTAGAAAGCTTAAAAGAACAGATTGAAAAAAAGTCTTAAATATTACCGGATCAATTATCAGATAAGCGCTCCCAATTTAAGACTTTTGGATGAGACGGGCAAGCAGATCGGTGTTAAAACCCGTGAAGAAGCTTTGAAACTGGCCCAGGCAGAAGGCAAGGATTTGGTAGAGATTGCCTCTAAAGCCAAGCCTCCGGTAGTCAAGATTATTGATTATAAGAAATTTAAGTATTTGGAAGCCAAACGGGAACGGGAAGCCAAGAAGAAAACCAAAAATGTAACTGTCAAAGAGATCAGACTGTCACCCTTTATCGGAGAGCATGATTTCCAAACCAGAATTAAGCAGGCGGAAGAATTTCTCAAAGCAGGCAATCAGTTAAAAATAAATTTACCGTTCAGAGGCAGGGAAATCGTCCATAAAGAATTCGGCATGGAAAGGATGAAAAAAGCAATTGAGGCATTAAGGGCAAAAGCCAAAGTCATCCGCGAACCGTATTTCGAAGGCAGGGTGCTTGTTTCATTATTAGCACCTGACAAGGCATCAGCAATATAAAAAATTATGGCTAAACAAAAAACCAGAAAAACAGTTGCCAAAAGATTTAAAATTACCAAATCAGGCAAAATTCTGCGGGGGCACCAGTATTCCGGCCACCGCAAGGCCCATAAGTCTAAAAGAAGAAAAAGCTCATATCACGGCACGGTCAAACTGTCCACAAAAATGGCTGCTAAAATTAGAAAGCTTATGCATGGATAAATTATGAGAATTAAAAGAGGGATAACCAGTCATCGCCGCCACAAAAAACTTTTGGAGTCAGTCAAAGGGTACCGCATGTCCAAGAGACGCCTGGTCAAGATGGCCCAGGAAGCTAAATTACATGCTGGTATGTACGCCTATCAGGGCCGGAAAAAGAAAAAATCAGATTTCCGCCGATTGTGGATCACCCGGATTACCAAAGCCGTACAGGCTCAGGGGCTATCATACAGCCAGTTTATCCATAAATTAAAACTAAATAAAATCGTTTTGGACCGCAAAATTCTGTCTGAGATGCTGACGGAAGACATGGACGGATTTAAAACTTTAGTTGACACTGTTAAAAAAAGCTGAAACTAACCGTTTAACAAAAATTTAAAAAAACTGACCTCGAGAAATCGGGGTTTTTTATGATTAAGCCATTTCATCCGCTATCACCCGTAATTTGAAACCCCAAGTAGTTACTTTTGACAGTATAGAAAAATGGTGGCAAAAGGGATAAACTGGATAATATGGAGAAAAAATTGCAGGAAATTGCCGATAAGACAAAAAAAACTTTATCAGAAATCAAAACTTCAACAGCTCTTGATGAATTATATTTAAAAATCTTCGGTTCCAGCGGAGAATTCACTCTGCTTTTTAAATCACTGACGGAAATACCCAAGGAAGAACGGCCTAAAATCGGAAAATTGGCCAATCAGCTTAAACAGGAATCGGAACGGGAAATACAAAAGAAACGCGCGGAATTGGCGAAAGAGCAATTATCTGAAAAAATTGACGTTACCTTTCCGGCGATTCTGCCTCCCCAAGGACATTTGCATATCATTACCCAGGCTATTGAGGAAATCGTTTCCATTTTTAAAAAAATCGGTTTCAATCTCCGGCATTATCCAGAAGTTGAATGGGACTGGTACTCTTTCGAAAGCCTTAATATGCCCAAAAATCACCCTGCCCGGGATGATTTTGAAACCTTTTATATTGATTCTCCTCCTTCACCCAAATACGGACAGGTTGTCCTGTCACCGCATACTTCTTCAGGCCAGGTCAGGGAAATGGAATCATTAAAAGGCACACCTCCCATCAGAATGATCAATATTGCCAAATGCTACCGGCCGAATTGGGATCTGACGCATACCCCGATGTTTCACCAGTTTGAAGGGCTGGTTATTGATAGCGGAATTAATATTACCCACTTAAAGGGAACCTTGGATTACTTTGCCAGAGAATTCTTCGGACCGGACAGGCTGACCCGCTTGAGGCCCTTTCATTTCCAGTTTACAGAGCCGTCGTTTGAAGTCGATATAAATTGCGGCATTTGCTTAGGTAAAAGCAAATTAGCAAACGGGGAAAATTGCCGTTTCTGTAAAAGCGGCTGGCTGGAACTGGGCGGCGCCGGTATGGTCCATCCCAATGTCTTGAAAGCCGGTAAAATTGATCCGAAGAAATATTCAGGCTTTGCCTTCGGCTGGGGAGTAGAGAGAACATACATGATGAAATCCGGGACGCAACTCAATGACATAAGGTTGTTATACGGTAACGATATTCGCTTTTTGGAGCAATTCTGATGAATATTTTAGTTCCCGATTCCTGGCTGAGGGAATATTTGGAAACGGACGCTACACCCGAAGATATCAAAGGCTGTCTGTCGCTCTGCGGCCCTTCAATTGAAAAAATAAATTCACTGGCCGCTGAATCTGTTTATGAGATTGAAATAACAACCAATCGGATCGACATGGCTTCGGTTTACGGTATCGCCAGGGAAGCGGCGGCAATTCTGCCCCGTTTCGGATTTTCCGCTATATTAAAACCGCTGCCCTTGCCAGAAAAATTGACGCCGCTAAAAGTATTACCTCTGGATATCAGCGATCCGCGGAAGCTTTGCCGCCGGATATTGGGCATAGTCTTAGATAACGTTACCCTTGACCAATCTCCGGATTATATCAAGAAACGATTGGAATCCTCGGGTATTCGCAGTTTGAATAATGCGGTCGATGTCACCAATTACGTCATGTGCGAATTGGGCCATCCGGTCCATGTATTTGATTATGACCGGATTAAAACAAACCGCTTTCTGATTAGAACCGCCAGAAAAGATGAACTGATTGTCACTTTGGACGGAAAGAAATTCCGGCTTTGCGAAAACGACGTCATTATCGATGACGGAACCGGCAGAGTCATCGATTTACCGGGAATTATGGGCACCAAAAACAGCGTGGTTAGCGAAAAAACTAAACGGATAATCCTTTTTATCGAGTCCAATGATCCGGTCCGCATCAGAAAATCATCGCTTAAATACGGCATCAGGACGATGGCTGCAACCATCAATGAGAAATCACCTGATCCCGAGTTAGCCCGGATAGCTTTGGAAAGGGGAATCGGCTTGATGCGGCAGCTGACAGGCGCAGAACCGGCCGGCCAGATCATCGATCTCTTTCCTGAAAAACCGCAGGAAATTTCAATATCCGTCACTGCGGAATTCATCAACGACAGGCTTGGCAAAAAGCTTTCAGCAAAAGAAATAATCGAAATCCTATCTTCCTTAAATTTTAAAGTTAATGAAAGAGAAAAAAATATATTGACTGTTGTCCCGCCTGCCTACCGCCGGCAGGATATTTCCCTAGAAGAAGATATTGTCGAGGAAGTGGCCAGGATTTACGGTTATCATAATTTACCGTCATATCTTATGGAGGGGAAAATTCCGGTCTTGGGCAGCCACACAAACTTCATCAGGAAAAACCAGATAAAGAAAATGCTCAAATACTGGGGCTATACCGAAACATACAGCTATTCTTTTGTTTCCGAAGAACTGATTGCCAAAGCCAAACTTAGCACTTCAACACATCTTAAACTGGCTAATCCGCTAACAAATGATTTTGCCTATATGAGGACTTCACTGGTACCCTCGCTTCTTGAAGTTTTTGCCAATAACCAGGCTTTGAAGGAAAAATTGAAGCTTTTTGAGTTTTCGGCGGTTTATTTAAAAAAAGATTATGATTTACCGGATGAGCCGGAATATCTGGTGATTACCGAAAATAACGACTTTTATAAGCACAAAGGAACAGTCGAAGGGATCCTGCGGGAACTGGAGATAAGGGATTGGAAAATTAAAAGCGGAGCCCCAGAATTTTGGCATCCGGGCAAATCTTTAACTTACATGATGGATAGAGAAATACTTGCGTATGCCGGCGAAATACATCCTGACCTTAAATCTTCGTTCGTATTAAAAGAAAGCCTAAGTCTGGCCCAATTGGATATTGAAGTTTTATTGAAATTCGCAAGTGATGCCAAGATTTTTCAAAAGATTATCTCAACGCCTGAAGTCATTGAAAACTTTTCCATACTAATCACTAAGGAAACTTCAGTCGGTTCTCTGATTGATGACATAAAAGACCTGAATAAACTCATCAACCGTGTCCGTCTGACTGATAAATATACTGACAGCATTAATCTGGAAATCCGTTACCGACACCCCGAGCGCAATCTGAATAAAAATGAAGTTGAAGACATACGGCAGCAAATAGAGGATCTGATCGCTACAAAAAATAATCTCAAAAGCGGAAGGAAACATAAAAAGCCGGTTGATTAATCTCTTTTTAACATGTATTTTAATAGTATATCCGGATTTGATTTTTAAATTTATAAAATTACTGCATGCATAAACTTTTAAAAGCAATTTTTGCACTCCTGCTGGTACTGACCATCGGTGAAATTATTTATTACTTTATAATCACCAAGCAGATTAAGTTTCCGCTTGGTAAAAGTAATTTAACTCCAAGCATATCGGTAACTCCAGCTATCCACCCGGATACTCTGTCGATGTTCGCTAAATATGCCTACGATCCAAATAGCAAAATAACCGTTAAAACGGAGTTTCAAACCAAAATCAAGGACATCGCTTATGACGGCAGGGAATCCGGAGGTTCTTTTTACCCGTTTGCCATGGAGCTTATTACGTCCAACGGCAGAGAATTTTGGATGCTTTTTCCCGACTATCTCTATAAAAAAGTCAAAGTATTTTCAAAATCAGGTGATAACCTAAAGCCAATAAAGACCGGCGAATTAAAAGTCGGGGACAACGTGCAGTTAAATGAAACTTACAATCCTTATTTCTCTCCGCTTGATCCCCAACAGGCCGAAAGTTATGAAATTTATAAAATTGAATAATTGTGAATAAAGTCCGCAGATCTAAAAAATTGTCCAGAAATTACCGCAAGCCGGAATTAGCTGTTTCCAAAATCAAATTAAACCTCTTTTCTTACCCGTTTGAATATCTACCCAATGAAGACTTATTTATCGGTACGGTCAATGCCGCAAGTTATTGTGACCCATGTGGTCCTGATCCACCACCCAGTTGTAACCATTGTTAAATGGCTTTTCAGGAGAATAAATCAAAGACTTTCTTTTTGTCTAAACCTGAATAGAGATCGTAAAATAAATCATTACGGCTGATAAATTCCAGCAGAAATTTCATTTGTTTTTTGCTGTGGTTTTTGTTTGTAAAGAAAACCTTGATCATTTTTTTCGTGATTGAATTCTTATTCTTGATTTTTTTGCAGGTATAGCTGTCTTTTTGGCGCAGAAAAAATAATTTTCCGACCGCATATTTTCTGCTGGTCTTTTTAACCCAGGCCTGCTTATCCATCATTGGCGTCTGATAGAGGTAATAACGTTTATTTTCTTTTTTTATGATAATGGTATCATCAGCTAACGGTTTGTATTTATCAGCCAAAAGATTCATGATGGTGGATTTTCCGGCGCCCGATCTGCCTAAAAAGATATAGGCCTGACGACCGTTTAATACTGCCGAACCGTGAATGATCAGTCCATTGCTGTCAGCCAGGAAATTCTGCAGAATTGTTCTTATAATGATATTCAGCTGTATTATACCGATATGATAAAAGGAGGTATAACTTTTTTTTCTCCGGTATTCATAAAAATTAATAAAATTCTTATTGCCGGCTTTATTGCTTAAAATATTCAAATTCAGCCTGTCGATAAAATGTATTTTGATTCCGGTTTTTTTCGGAGATGTTTTGACCATAAATCCGGAAAGCATAAATAATACTTCCTGAATGAGATGATCACGGTTAGCCGGCCAGTCGGTCGGATGAAAAACAAGTTTAATGGGAAAATTAGCGATTTTCAGATTAATCGTTTTGACTGTCTTTATCATGAAGTATTGCTGATTTTGATAATTTTCTTTTTAAGTAAAACAGATATAAAATTATCAACGTCCCGTTTAGCTTGAACTTTTGTTAAACCGTATTTTTTTTGCAGATAACTTTTAATTTCCTGTGTGTTTAATCCTTTCTGTAATTTATTAAAAATTACAGCTCCTGTACCGTTAAGGGTAAAAAGGAGTGATTTTTCACCGTCAAAGATGATAATTTTTTTGCCCATCGTCTGGCTAACCAGCTCTTTATTAATAATGATTCTGTTCATGAATTATTGGCGCTTTTTTCGGATTCATTTTATCATATTCTACGAAAAACAGACCTAGAGCGATGTTGGACTGGGAAGAGCTGCCGTGGCACTCGGTGGTGCGGGAGTCGGGCTGACAAAATTGGGATCGGTGTTGATGCCCACTATTATCTCCGCTTCGCCTGTTTTGCCCCCCGAAGCTGTCGCTTTGACTTTTATTAATCTTACCCCGTTGTCCAACTGAATGGTTTTATTGATGGAGCTGCCGCCGCTTGTTTCCTTGAGATTTCCGTCTGATTGGATGAAGACTGGTCTTTCGGATATTTATTCAAAGGATCGCTTTGTGTTTCCGGCCACTTATCGATGCTTTCCTGCCAGCGGTTAGTATCACCTCCGGTCGGATCTTTTTCCTTGAACACGATAAAGTCTTTTTCCTCATACTGGCCGGTGGCAATTTCCACCAGTATCAGCACCCTGAGCGTAATCTGGAAAAGAAAGAAATTGAGAATTTAAGGAATAAAAGCAAAAACCTGATTCAAATTAAATACGGACTACAACTCAATAGCAAATAATATCGGCTATTTTTAGAGCAGAATCTTCTTATCAATGAGAGGTCGGATTAATTCTCTTATATCCTCCACCATTATTTCTTCACTGGCTTTATACTTCCGGCAAAGATATCGGGCTATTTGGATAACTGTCCAGCCGGATTTTATCTTTCTAAAGATTTCCTCGGCCGTCCGGTTAAAAGTAATAATCTCCGAATTCTCCCCGTTAAAGACCGTCAGACTGCCTTCAATCCTTTCTGTGATTAAACCGTGCTTAAGGCGAAATTTCCGTTTAGTGACTATTGACTTATCAATTTTGTCTTTGACCATAATATTCATGTTAAACCAATTTAGAAATGTCCGCTAATTTCCAATTTAGAAATGTCCTCTTTTCATAAACTGTTTTTTAATGCTATCTGTGCTCTGCCCATTTGTCTCCAGGGATGATCCCAATCAGGGATTGTAATACGATTTTCTTTATAATCCTTTGAAGATGCAACCTGTACGGGTTTTGCCTGCTTAATTTCTTTGACGGCTATCTTGTGGGCAATGGTTTTATCTTTATAGATAAAACTAATCTTGCCTTTTCTATTCTCTTCAACTATTACCGCAGCATGCCTTAAGGTGTATCGCGAGCCTGATGCCGGCAAAAGCTGATACCTGGTGTTTTTGTACCTGACAACAAGATCCTTTGTAACCATCCTTTTTGACCTTATTGTGAATATTCTGCTTAAATCATCAGTTGCTAAAAGAGGTTTATGCAGATTGGCTTTCTCTGCCGGGACAACCGCAAACTTACTGTTATGGAATGGGATGTATACTTCCCTGAAAAATCTCGTTCCCTCTTCTTTTGACTTTATTACCTTCAGCCTCATTTCTTTAACCAATCTGTCCTGAAGTGTTTGAAAGAGCTTTTCTACTCTCCCTTTTGCTTCCGGTGAATTGGAAAAGATAACCTCAATTGAAAGCTCATTCATGGCTCTTGAAAATTGTGATTGTGCCTGTGTGTCTTTTAAATCCTCTTCAACATCAGCCTGCCTGTTTATCTTGAAGGTTGAATGCTTATCGACATAAAAGGAAAGAGGCTTTCCATGGGTAGAGAGATAATGCTCTGTTGCCTCAAAAAGAGTGAATGTGCCTTCATAGTCTACAAACATTCCATCCATGATCCTTGAAGTGGCATCATCGATAAACGCCAGAAGGGTACAGGAAGGACCTCTGTCCTCAAACCACAAGTGCGGAGAGCCGTCAAGCTGAATTAGCTCACCCAAACAAGCCCTTCTTTCCCGGTAGGGATGAATGTCTTTGACTCTTTTATTTTTGGCTTTCCAGAGGTTACCCTCTGTCATTATTTTCCTTATGGTTTCATCCGAATATGATATCCCGTGAAGTGCAGACAGCTTCTCACAGGCCAGAGTCGGACCAAAGTCCGGATATTTCCTGCTGATTAAAGAAATGATTTCTTCTTTTATGGCTCCGGTAATACCCCTGTTTCCCTGCCTTCCCCTGTTTTTATGGATTAAACCAAATTTACCTTCCTCTTTATATATTTTCATCACTCTTCTTATTTGCCTTGTTGATAAATTCAGCTGTAAGGCGGCATGTTTCTGTTTAATCCTTTTCTCAATTAGCTTGTCCATGATGGCTATTCTGTCTGCCTCTTTAACGCTCATAGTGAAATATCCTTTCATCCGGGTTCCTCCCTTATTGGTTAATTTAATAACCAGTTAAGTTTGAACCCTAAAAGCGGACATTTCTATATTGGTGAAAGAGGACATTTTCATGTTGGTGCTACATGACCATAATATTCATTGACAGATAACCGCTTATCGATTATTTTAAATCTAATATACCATAATATAATATGAAAATCCTGAAAATTGCCTTTCTGCTAATATTACTTATTACAGTCTCAGAACTAATTTACTACGTATTTATAACCAATCCAACCCTTTTAGATACCATAAACCCGCTCGCTGCAAAAAACAAGACTATAATTCCCAAAAATAATCAGATAAGCAATAGCGGAGGAAATCAGGTCATGCTGGGAGATATTAAACAATATTTCCTGAATAAAGACATAAAAAACGGTCAGTCATTTTATCTGGTCGAACAATTAACCGGCAAACTGGGTGAAAAAACGGCATTATCAGATGACGGCAGATTTCAGATTATGGAAATAGTTAACGCGCAAAATAAAGCTATTGATGGTACTGAAATATCCAAGGAAGATATTCTAAAAAGGGTATATCGGCTTGACGAAACCGGCCAAAAAATTCCGGTTGAAATTAATCAGCTGAAACCCGGGCTATCCGTCATACTGAAACGCCGTATCTCGTTGCCGGTCAATCAGCCGTCAGACGGGGATGAATTTGAAATTCTGACAGAAGCTTCTGACCGTTAAAAACACTCAATGAAAAATAAATATCAGAAACCCCGGATTAAAATTAAAAAAATAAAAATTTCCCTTCTTTTCGGTTTTTTCGATGAAATGATTTACGAAATATACGCCGCTTGTGAACCTCCCTGCGGTTCTGACTCAGAATGTGCTTCGTGTTGCGGTCAGAGTTATGCTAATTGTCGGGGAACTGGGTATTGTGCCTGTTAAATATTTACGATTAAACCAATAACTGTCCTAAATCAGCACTAACTTTTTTAAAATATAGTTCAAAAAAAATCTTTTTATTTACCAACTGGAGTAATGTTTTAAATTGTTGACTCTTATCCTGCTTACGACTCCTTAATTGATTGGATAATCTTGCTATCACTGATTCTGTTTCCGCAATTTTGTCAATCCGGTCGGATCTGGCTTTATGAATAAAAAAAATCCTGCCAAGCCGATATGATTTTGAGCTGGCCTTAATCATTTTCCGGTTACTTTCATTCAAAGGGGTCTGGTAAACCCGGAAATCAGAACCTTTTTTTCTGACAATTACCGTATCATCGGCGAAAGGCCGATAATATTTTTTAAGGTTATTCAGTACAGTAGTTTTACCGGCTCCTGACGGACCCATAAATAAATCAATCCTGTCATTTATCAGGCAGGCTGATGCATGAAGGACAAATCCCTGATGTCTAACCAGAAGTTTATGAAGCACATAAAGTAAAAGATAGGAAAATTGAAAGGCATTCAGGTAATAATAAGTCAGTATTTTGTCTCCTTCATCGATAAAATATGTTATAAAAAAAAGCCGGTTCTTTTTTTTGTCAAACGGAAAAACAATCGGGATACGGAAATGAAATTCTATCCTGGCATCTGCTGTTTTCGGTTTTTTCGTTAAAAAAGGTAAAAACTCCTGTTTAACCTCTGACATGAGTCTTTTCCTCTGACTTAGACAGACTTCTTCTTTTTGCGGACAGAAAAAGATTTCAATAATAAATCCGCCTATAGTTAAATAATAATATTCCTGATCTGATTTTGTCATATTTAGGAAACAGTCGGACTGACCGGCGGTGTATTTGAAGGCTGAACGGTAACTGTTGGATCAATGGCGTCCTGGTTGATGCCGACTGTAATCTCCCTCTCTCCCGAGTGATTTCCTTCCGTGTATGCTTTGATTTTGATTTTATGCAGACCGTCAGCAATTGAAATATTTTTGCTGATTGACTTACCAATCTCCTGAGCTTTCATATCACCATCGACATATATTTCCAGCCTGGTTACCGTTCTTAAGGCTTTCGCTTCCGCTGATATTTCAGGATTGTTACTGTTGATTCTCTGCCAGTCCTGGGGATTTTTAATATTGACAATGACGTTATTTTCATCCCCTTCAGCCGTATCTTTGGGCGGATGGTATTGGGGGTCGGATTGGCTTTCCAGCCACTTATCGATGCCTTCCTGCCAGCGGTTAGGGTCACTGCCCGTCGGGTCTTTTTCCTCGAACACGATAAAGTCTTTCTCCTCATATTGGCCGGTGGCAATTTCCAGCGGATTTGCCAGTTTACCGGAATCGTTTTTGGAAATTTTCAGTTTTTTGTAAATCGGAGACGGTCCGCTCGGTTCGGTACCTTTGATAAAATATTCGCTTCTGGCCGGCCGGCCGTCTATAGGGAGACCACCGCCGAAAGCGTCAATATTTAAGGAAACGATATTGCCGGGGATGGGAAAAGCTTGATCTTTATGACCGGCGGTGATTTCCCTCATCAGACGGTTCCAAATGGGTGAGGCCCCGGTTGCTCCGGAAGCCAATCTAGGATCCATCGGAGTATTGTCGTTATTGCCCACCCAAACCCCGGCCACGGCATACGGGGTGTAGCCGATGGCCCAGTTGTCTTTTTTATCATCGGTGGTACCGGTTTTGACAGAGACGGTCTTTCCGGGGATAACCAGATAGCTTCTTTCACCGAAAACTTCCTGGCGGGCTATATTATCCAGCAGAATATGATTAACCAGGAATGAAACATCCTCAGCCAAAACCCGTTTGCCGGATGTTTTTTTATGCTCAAAAAGAATTTTATCATTGGTATCGGTGACTTTCAGGATGGCAAGCGGTTCATACCTGATACCGCCTGTAGCAAAAACCCCGTAGGCTGAAGTCAGTTCCAACAATTTCACTTCCCCGCCTCCCAAAGTAATGGAAAGACCGAGGCGGTTTTCATTTTCGGAAGTGGGTTTCAATGTGGACAGGCCTAATTCATATGCTGTTTCCAGAATTTTCCTGATACCTACCAAAGCCGTTAATTTCACTGCCGGCAGATTGATGGAATTGCCCAAGGCAAAACGCAGCTGGACCGGCCCGCGGAACTTGCCGTCATAGTTTTTCGGAATATAATCCGGCAGATTAGTTCCTCCCGGAAATTTGGTTTCAACATCCATGATTAAAGTGGCCGGAGTGTAATTATTGGCAAAGGCTACCGCGTAGGTAATCGGTTTTAAAGCACTGCCGGGCTGTCGCAAACCCATACTGACCACATCAAATTTCCCCTGAAATTGACTGTCTTCGGATTCATACTCGCGGCTGCCGACGTAGGCTAAAATGTCGCCTGTGGCAGGATCTATGACAACTGCCGCACCGTTGCCTACCTTTAAGTTCTTAACTTTTTCCGTCTCTTCAAAAATAATTTCTTCGGCTTTTTTTTGCAGCTCCAAATCGAGAGTAGTCACCACTTTCAAGCCGCCTTGTTCGACTTTTTTCTCGCCGAATTTGTCAATCAGCTGCTTTTTGACGTATTCGACAAAATGAGGAGCCCTGAAAGAGAGACTGCTTTTGTTGAATTTATATTCGGAAAGCTGCTTTTTATAATCCTTTTCCTCTTTTTGAGAAATATAACCGTCCTCCCGCATCCGGCGCAAAACTTCCTCGCTTCTTTGCTTATAGGCCTCGTTACTGGCATTAAACGGCGAATAGTAGCTTGGCCTTTGCGGCAATCCGGCCAGAATGACCGATTCCAATAAATCCAGTTCGCGCGTACTTTTGCCGAAATAACCCTGGGCGGCTGACTCAATTCCCCACATCGTCCCGCCGTAAGGAGCCTCATTCAGATACATCTGCAGAATCTCGTCCTTGGAATACTTCCTTTCTATCTCAACTGCCAGAATAAATTCCTTGAATTTCCGGGGCAAAGTCCTTTCCGAGGTCAACAGCACGTTTTTGACCAGCTGCTGGGTCAGGGTGGAGCCTCCCTGGAGGCCCTTAAAAGTCAATATATTAATTATGGCGCGGATGACTCCGCGTGTCGAGAAACCCTGATGTTTATAAAAATCCTTATCCTCAATGGCGATAGTTGCTTTCTTCAAATGATCGGGCATTTCTGTAAATTTTATGGGAATGGTGTTCCGGTCGGTGAAAATGTCATAAATAGTTTTGTGGTTGCGGTCCAGTATCACCGTCGAAAAACCTTCACGCCTTTTGATTTTCTCTGGCGAGGGAAGATCCCTGGAATAAACGGCAAACAGAAGCAATAAAAAGACGACCGATCCTCCCAGGATATACCAGATATAGCTAAACAGGAAATTAAGAAGTCTGACTTTCAGGACCCGGCTCCGGTAAATCCACTTTGATTGTTTGGATGAGCGGGGGTTGATCCTTATCCGGCGGTAACGTGTGCTGAATGAGTAATTCATCTTCTTACATGACGAGTTTAACAGAAAGTATTTGAGGCGGCAACCGAAGCTGTTATAATTCTAATATGGACCCAATTGAAGAAACCTTAAGGCGGGGAGTGGATAAAATATACCCTACCCGAGAAGCACTGGAAAAAGTATTGCGGTCAGGCCAAAAGATCAGACTCTTTCAGGGCTTTGACCCTTCCGGGATTCAGCTTCACATCGGCCATCTGGTCGGGCTTCTGAAGCTTAGCCAATTCCAGAAATTGGGCCATCATGTCATTTTTCTCATCGGTGACGGCACCGGCCAGGCAGGCGATCCTTCCGGCAAACTTCGGACCAGGGATAAATTTCTAAGCCTACAAGAACTTCGGGAAAATGCCCGCGATTATATCCTGCAGGCTGCCAAAGTCATTAGCTTTGAGGGGGAAAATAAGGCCGAGATTCTTTACAACGGAGACTGGCTGAATAAGCTGACCCTGATTGATATTTTGGAAATCGCCGGACATTTTACGCTTCAGCAGCTGGAAGAACGGGACCTTTACGCGGATCGAAAGAGACGCGGGGAAGATATCAACATGCGCGAGTTCATGTATCCTCTGTTACAGGGCTATGATTCCGTGGCCATGAAAGTTGATCTGGAAATCGGAGGAAGCGACCAAATGTTTAATATGTTAGCCGGACGGAAATTAGTCAGGGAAATGCAAAATCGGGAAAAGTTTGTCCTGACAACGCCTCTTTTGACAGATGCCTCCGGCAAAAAAATCGGCAAAACAGAAGGCAACGTCATTGCCCTGACAAGTAAACCCAATGATCTGTACTGTCTGATTATGAATTTGCCGGACTCAGCAATCATAAATTGTTTTTATTTTATTACCGATTTACCGCTTTCACATGTTAAGCAAATCGAAAATGCTCTTAAAAATGGGGAAAATCCGATGATATATAAAAAACAGCTGGCTTTGAGACTGACAAAGATGCTTAATTCGGAAAAAGATGCCGAAAATGCCGAAAAATATTTTGAATCTGTTTTCCAAAAGTCTGGCCAGGAGGGAAACTTAGCGGAATTCCAGATCAGGGAAGAGAGTCTCACCCTTGCCGATCTGTTAATTAAACTTAATATGGTAAAATCTAAAAGTGAAGCCAAGCGTTTAATCAGGGAGGGGGCTGTCGATATTGACGGGGTGACAGTAATGGATGAAAATTCGAGGATATCTATTAAAACGGGTCAAACTGTCAGAGTAGGCAAACATAAATTTGCCAGAATCAAAAAATCATGAACTTTTTCCGCAAACATAAAAAAGTCTGGACGGTCATAATTTTCATCTCGACTGTGGCCCTGATTGTAACTTCCCTGGCTCCGGTATTGTTTTTACCCTGATTGATCTATATGCTCGACTTTAAATCAGCGGTCTCTTCGCTTGCGATGATCGGTCCTTACTACCAAAAACTTTTGGAAAAATTGTCCATCCGAACCATCGGCGAACTCCTGTATCATGCGCCCTTCCGCTACGATAATTACTCCTTGGTATCAAAAATAGCCGGAATTCAAGTGGGTGAAACTGTTTCAGTGGAGGGAAAGATTACGGATTTTAAAAATATTTTTACCCGCAGCGGTAAAAAATTGCAGAAAGCGAAATTAGCTGATGAAACCGGAGAGATCAGCCTCATTTGGTTTAACCAGACTTATTTAGCTTCGATTATGCATCCCGGTACAGAAATAAGCGTGGCCGGGCAGGTCAAATTTTACGAGAGAAAACCGGCCTTTCTGGTGCCGCAGTATGAAATAATTGCCACAAACCGCGACCATATCCATACGGCCGGCCTCATTCCGGTTTATCCTGAGACGGCCGGGCTGACCTCTAAATGGCTCAGAACCAAAATCTCCATACTCTTTAAACGTTTTAACCTGGAAATCCCGGAATTTTTACCTCCGGAAATCCTTGAGGCTAACAACTTACCCCCGCTTAAAAAGGCTATGTCTGATGTTCATTTCCCCAAAACGCTAAAAGATGCCCAAAATGCCCTGAGACGGCTGGCCTTTGAAGAACTATTAATTGCCCAGCTGGCATCTTTAATCAGGAAAAAGAAATGGATAAAACTTAAAAGCGCCAAAAAAATTGAGCCTGCTTCTGATAAAATCAGGACATTTATCAATAAATTGCCTTTCCGCTTAACAGGGGCCCAGGAAAAAGTTTTAGAAGAAATATTTGAAGATGTTAAAGCTGAGAGGCCGATGAACAGGCTTTTATCCGGCGATGTGGGCAGCGGCAAAACCATTGTAGCGGTAATTTGTATGTATGCCGCGCATTTATCAGGACTTAAATCTGTCCTTCTGGCTCCCACAGAAATTCTGGCCAAACAACATTTCATTTCAGTCAAAAATTTTTTGGTTCCCTACGGCCTTAAAGTCGGTTTTTTATCCGGCAAGGAAAAAGAGGGAAGTATTGATGATTCGGTTGTAATCGGCACACATGCCCTTTTATATAATTTTGCCCCACCGGCTGATTTGGGTTTGGTCATCATCGATGAGCAACACCGTTTCGGAGTTGAACAAAGGGCAGCCATGCGCTTTAAAGGGAAATATCCGCATATTCTTTCTATGACAGCTACTCCCATTCCGCATACTATCGCCCTGACTTTGTATTCGGATTTAAATTTATCGCATTTAGACCAAATGCCAAAAGACAGGTTGCCGGTCAAAACTTACGTTGTCCCTCCTCAAAAAAGAGAGGCGGCTTATCAATGGGTTATCAAAAAGATAAAGAGCAGCCGAAAAGATAAGCTGCAGCAGGTTTTTGTACTTTGTCCGTTTATCGAACCATCCGAAAGCTTAGGCAGCGTCAAAAGCGCTAAAGCGGAATATAAACGGCTTAAAAATGAGGTTTTTCAGGGTCTAAACTTGGGGCTACTGCATGGCCGATTGAAGTCTGAGGAAAAATCGGCGGTTTTACGGAAATTTAAAAATAAGGAAATTGAAATTCTGGTGGCGACTCCGATTGTGGAAGTCGGTATCGATTTTCCGGATGCGACAATTATTCTTATAGAGGCGGCTGACCGTTTTGGCCTAGCCCAGCTCCATCAGCTGAGAGGACGGGTCGGCCGAGGGAATATCCAATCATATTGCCTTCTGTTTAGCGACAGCACCCAACAGAAAGCTTTAGACAGGCTTTCTGCCCTGACACGCTATTCAATCGGACAAAAGATCGCCGAATACGATTTAAAATTAAGAGGACCGGGTGAATTTTTCGGTACCGTCCAGCATGGAAATTGGGGTCTGAAATTTGCTGATTTTCGAGATTTAGCTTTAATTAAAACAACGCGTACTGAAGCTCTTAATCTCTTTAACAAAGATCATTCCTTATCTTCTTTCCCCCTCTTGCGTGAGAAAGTGCTTCCATATACAATTAAATCAGTCTCACTGGATTAAAATTATGACACCATTACCGAAACGAAGACATTCAACCAGACGTCAGGGTAAGCGGGAGGCAACGAATCTGAAAACATTATTGACGCGTACCAGCAAGTGCCCCAAATGCAGTTCAGCGCGGCTTTCCCATCGCGCGTGTCCAAAATGCGGGTTCTATAAATGAAGAAATCGGATGATCCCCGCCACCAAAAAAGAATCAGTATTATGCAGTCGCTTTTTTCAGCCAGTTTTGAAAATAAGCAGTTTGAAAAACACAGCGAGTTATCTTTGATCAGGAAAAATCTGGAATCCATCGATAAACAAATAGAAGAGTCAGCCCCACAATTTCCCATTGCCAAAATTGCCAAACTCGATGCGGCTATCCTGCGATTGGCAGTTTATGAATTAAGTGTCTTAAAAGAGACTCCGCCAAAGGTTATTATTGACGAGGCGATCGAACTTGCTAAGGAATTCGGTTCCGATACCAGCCCCGGTTTTATAAACGGCGTTCTGGGAACGGTTTACAAAAAAATATATGGATAATTTAAAAACAATAAAAAAAATACTCAGCGAAAAATTCGGCATACCTGAAGAAAATATAGAAAAGGAAGCCCATCTGCTTTCCGATCTCAATTTATCAAATCTGGAAATTAATGATTTAATCGGCATTATCGCCCATGAATTTAAGCTTTCCTTTGGCGAAAACGACACCATTTCACCCCAAACAGTCAGCGATCTTTTGGATATTATTGAGGAATACTCAGAAGAACTATAATGAACGATTTATCAAAACTGGAAAAAGAGCTGGGGATCAACTTTAAAGATAAAGCCACCATACGCCAGGCTTTTATACACCGATCATTTCTTAACGAAGCCAGGGAAAAAATACCGTCCAATGAAAGACTGGAATTTTTGGGTGACAGTATCTTATCTTATTTTATTTCAGAATATCTGTACCGTAATTATCCGAAATTACCGGAGGGCGAATTGACTAACCTGCGCTCAAGCGTTGTCAAAACATCTACCCTCTCTGATTCGGCCAAACAACTGGATTTGGGTAAATATTTGAAATTATCCCATGGCGAAGAGGAAAGCGGCGGGAGACTCAATCCATCCATTCTCGCCGATACTTTCGAGGCTTTATTGGGATCTGTCTATATGGACGGAGGTTTGCCTCCGGTGACTGCCATCCTGAAAAAAACCCTATATGTTTTAATTCCCAAAATTTATAAGGATAAATCATATAAAGATGCCAAAAGCTCTTTTCAGGAAATTGTCCAGAATGAGATAAAAACATCACCCGTTTACCGGGTGGTCAAAGAAAAAGGACCTGACCATGCCAAGCAGTTTACCGTCGGAGTTTTTGTCAACGACAGCAAATGGGGGGAAGGTATGGGTAAAAATAAACAGGAAGCGGAACAGCAGGCAGCTACAGACGCTCTTGAGAAATGGAAGCGGACACCGTATAATACGGGAAATCAAGATGGCAGCTAAAATCAAACTCTACCGCCTGGGACGCAAAAAAAGGGAATTTTTCCGCATTGTTGTTGCTGATGAGTCAACCGCTGTCGGCGGAAAAATAGTGGCTTCCCTAGGTTTTTACGACCCATTGGCCAAACCGGTCAAAATCCAAATTAATGATGAAGAACTGAAGAAATGGTTGGGCCGCGGTGTCCAACCGACTGAATCAGTCAGAAAGCTTTTAAAAATATGAAAGGCTTCCTTAAATACCTTTTAAGTCAAATAGTCGACCATCCTGACCAGATTGAGATCGAAGAAGAACAAATAAACGAATTAAGCTTCCAGTATACCCTAAAAGCTGAAAGTACGGATGTGGGAAAAATTATCGGAAGGGACGGCAAAATCATCCAGGCTATCAGGAATGCCGCCAAAATCCTGGCTGTGAAAGAGGGTATACACGTCCGGATCCAAATCGCCTGACAGTGCAAATAACCATACTAACTTTATTTCCTGATTCCCTAAAACCTTATTTTGCTTCTTCAATTCCCGGCAGGGCAGAAAAAAAAGGCTTAGTACAAATCCGGCTAGTCAATATCCGCGATTACGCTTACGATAGCCACAAAACAGTTGATGACCGTCCCTATGGCGGAGGGGCAGGCATGATTTTAAAAGTGGATATTGTCCATAAGGCCATAGAAGCTAACCGGCTTAAAGGTGGGCTAAAAAGAAAGAATTTCAAGGAAAAGGTCGTTCTGACCGATCCTACCGGTAAAATATTCCGCCAGTCGACAGCCCGAAGATTCAGCCGTCTCGATCATTTGATTATCGTATCCGGACATTATGAAGGCATTGATGAGCGTATCAGCAACTTTATTGATGAAACTGTCTCCATCGGCAGATATATCTTAACCGGGGGTGAATTACCGGCAACGGTCATTGCTGACTGTGTTATCAGATTGATACCTAATGTCCTGCCGAAAGAAGCGGCCAGCAAAAATGAGTCATACAGTTTGAAAAATATTAAAGAAGCTCCCCAATATACCCGTCCTAGCGAATATCGGGGCTTTAAAGTCCCGGAAATTCTCAAAGGCGGCAATCACCGCAAAATAGACGACTGGAATAAAACCCACCCAAAATAAAAATACTCTTCTTATTGAAACAAATCATTCTTACCCAGCTCTACATTGGCAGGATTAGCGGAAGCTGCCTCATCCAATACCAAATTCTGATTAACCATGTCGACAATTTCCCGGTATTCACGGGTAAACTCCGGCAGAGCTGAATCTATTTTACCGATTGATTTAGGCAGCGGATTAAAATAGGCATTGCCTTTGATTGAAGAACGCAAGGAGCCGTCCTCCTGAATTTCCAAGTGTAATATATCGATTGTGATCAATCTTCCGGAAAGATCGGACAGTGACCTTAAAAAAAGCTCTGTTTGCACATAATCTCCGACAACTTCCAAATTGAGGGGGAGCTGATAAGATATCTGACCGGCCGGTTTTTTCAGCAAAGCTGACGAAGTAGAAACTACTCCCAATTGAAAATCACTTCTAGTAACGGAAACTCCGGTACGGTTTTGCAGTTCATCAAGTGTCGAAAACAACAGCACGTAATCTTTGGTTGTCGGCACAATAGCATTTAACCGTTTAAAATTTTCCGACAGGTTTAGCTGATTCTCCAAGGCAAGCAGGTTTTCCTTTTTTTTCAATAACGTTAATCTTTCTGCCAACTTCTTTTTATCGTCATGAATGATCAAAACGCGCTGGATATTCGGCAGCAAAAGCGTTAAGGTTAAGCCTGCCACAAAGAGACAAACAATCAAAGAAGATATTGCCAGTTCGTATTTTACCAATAGAGATCTGATTTGCAGTTTACTATTCATCCCGATAAGGCAGTGTTTCTTTTATATTTAAGTGATACATTCAAAGTATAACTGCCGTCTTTTTCCCTTAAAATTCCCTGGGCTTTTATATCGGAAAATACATACTCATTTTCTTTTGTCTGCAAATCATCCACAAATGCTTCCAAAACCGGCAGGGAAAATGCCGTTACATTAAAAACTGCCTGTCCCTGACGGTCAACTGTCAAAGTCTTAATTCTGAATACTTCCGAATTACTGCTTAATATTTCGGGCAGACTATCGGCAATGACTGAAGTGTTTTTTTCCAATATTTTTTTAACAACATCGAGTATGCCGAAGGTAGCCAGATAAATGCCTTCCGTAGACTGGTATTTGGAAATATTTTTTTCAGAAGTCTTAATTTCGGATTGCAGCAGTTTATATTCCCTGTTATTTGAACGGATATAAAATAATGAGCCGGCATAAAATATAATAAATAAAATCAATAACGCTCCTGCCGCCAACGGCATAATCTTTTTCAGCTTTTTATAAATCCCCGCTTCTTCAGTTGCTTCAATTAAAAGATTAATGCTTTTTTTTCTCATATTTCCTTGAGGGCCAAACCGACACTGGTGGTATATATTGGCGCGTCAGCCGTCAAACTGTTCAGAACGGTTTCATTAGCCTGGATATTGATAAACGGATTGCTGACTTGAGAATTTATGCCGATATTTTTGGTAGTTGCCAGCATTAAACCGGGCAGTTTGGCAGTCCCGCCGCTGATGACAACGGTCATGATTTCTTCCTTCAGATATTCCTCCTTAAAATAAATAATTGTTTTTTCTATCTCTGAAAACAAATTAGTAAAAAAGGGGGCGACTATTTTATTTATTTTTGCCTCAAGTTTGCTTTCATCCAAGCCGTAAGTATTTTTATATTCTTCAGCCTGGGAATAATCAAAACCCAACTCTTCCGAAACCGCCCGTGTCAGGGTATTACCGCCGATAGGATATGATTTGGTATAAATCAGCAATTGATTGCGGATTAGCGCAATTTCCGTATTGGTCGCTCCGACTGATAAAAGCATGATATTGGCCAACGTCGGCAGGGAATGGACGACGCTTCTGACTGAAGCTAATATTTCCGTTTCAATAGCTAACAGATTTAAACCCGTCAGACTGATAATTCTCATGTATTTTTCTATCAGGGAAAGTGGTGCCGCGACTAGAATAATTTTAAGTTTTTTAGTCGCCTCATTCCTGCCGATGACGGAATAGTCTATTTTGACTTTTGACAGCGGCAGCGGTATATACTGTTCCGCTTCCCATTGGATGCTTTGTTCTATTTCTTTTTCATTCATTTCTGGAATCTCAATCACCTGATTGATGACTTTATATGAGGGCAGGGATACTGCCACACCGGCAGAATTGACTTTCATGTCATGTACCAGCTGGTTTATGGTATTGGCGATAACCTGCTCATCACTGTGAGCCACCATATCCGGATTGACCCTGGGAGCGGGAATATTGCCGGCTGCCAAGAGGGAAACATCATTCTTATTTCTCGATAACGAAACAGCTTTAATTGAAGTTGTTCCAATATCAATACCCAACATAATTTTAGCCATATATCCAGTATCTAAACCTAAGGGTCTAAAGTCAACGATTAGTTGTTTTCCGAAAAGAAGGAATAATCCAACAGGGTCGGCAGAACAGGATAACTTTGATTGACTTGTATTTTCCTGACAATATTTGTATTGGTTTGCCCGATTGAGGTGATAACCCTTCCCTGGGCCGGGAGGGCAGCTGCCGGCTTGACGGCCATTGAAGTGGCGCTTAATATCGGCTGCAGCCGAAGCAAGAGTAATTGGGATGTCGGTGAGATGTCAAAATCTTCAGAAACACTGTCAGCATCGGTGGCAGCCACTATCCGTTTTCTGTACGGCCAATCGCTCCCGCAATAAGGCCCAAATTCATCGGCAGGCAGAAAATGATGATCCTCTCCGGGATCAAAGACTTTTTTGGCAATTTTATATTGACCGCTGTCTTTATAAAAAATGGAGATCAGCATGGCCGGACTGGCACCGCTTTTTGAACCCCAGCATATTTCCAAAGTCTGATCAACCGGATAAGCAATACCTGCTTCATTTAAAGAATCGTCATCATTATGTCCTATCAGCCAGACATTTTGGGTATCACCCTCCTGTGTAAGCGGAAGAAGCAGGGTGTCTGTATTACCTCCGATTGTTTTGACGGCATAATTAGCGGTGGCTCCGGGCAAATTGACTGTTCCGGTGGGCCCCACGGCAATATTACTGGACAGGGCTGTTTCTATACCGGCCTCAGCAGCTGAAAAAGCCCGGCTTGACTGCTCAATTTGCGATGATATCCTGACATCGGTAATTGTCCTGGATATCAAGGATAAACCGATAGTCAACCCGACAACCGTCAGAAGGACCAATATCAGTACAACTTGTCCACGGTCCCATTGGCTCCCTGCTTTTATCATTAATTTCTTCATCAAGGTGTCAAATCCTGCCAGTTAATCCTGGCTCTGCCTAAATAGGGCAGTAATCTGATTAAATATTGAGGCTGATAGATAAACTGATAGGCCGGCAGATTAGAATCGGCATAAGTTCTACCTAAATTGAATTTCTTAGCATACATCATGCCGTTGATGGTAATCGGCTGATTTGCAGAAGCAAAACTGATAGTCTGACTGCTGATATAAAGACCGGCTAACTCGGTGACTGAACCGCCTATCTGGATATTTCCATTGACGATAAAAGCAACAACATCATTCGGATTGGTTAAGATAAAATTCTCCGTTATTTCCAGTGTGCCTGAAATTAAAAAGACAGTCACATCATCCTGTATGGTCCGGCTGCCGTCGAAATTGGGATCCAAAGAGTAATAACTTGAACCGGAGTATGAATAAATTGAATTTTCGGCGTCTAAATCTTTGATAACGGTAGGGGTAGGTTCGGGTGTCGATGTTGCCGTAGGTATGGGGGTAACCGTCGGAGTAAGCGCGGCCGGTGATTTTATTATCACCGCGACAGTTGACCATGGTGTAGTTCCGCTTAAATCAATATCCGCCCCCACCGTAACAGTACCTGGGTTGGTGACTGATTCGTACCATGTTGATAAATAAACTGTATCGCCTCCCGTACCGCTTATATTATTTATGGAAATGGCGCTTTCACCTGATGGTAAGGTAAAATTAGTGTTCCGGTGATAACCGGCGCTGTATGCCCAGGTATTATTAGTTAAAGAAGTTATTGCCGTTTTCATATCATCATTGTCAGTTGTCCCGGCATTATTTGTAACAAAAGCTTCAATAGCTCCTGAACCGTTGGTACCTGATGTATCCACACCGTTAAATTTGCTGGCCACGGCAAACACCGGATTACTGTTTCCCGGAGTATTTACCGTAATTTGTCCTGATGTTGGCGATGACCCCATTGCCCGGAAAAGATAAGTACTCATAACTGGTATCCTGCCATTGGATGATTTAGCAACCTGAACGAAGGCCAAACCGTTTCCGCTGACGGTGGGGTCACCACCCGAATTATTTCTCATGGACACAGCCACTAGAATAAGTTCATTTGCTGCCGGAGTCCATGAAGTCAATTTAAAAGACGTCCCACCGCCATCACCTAACGATCCGCTAACGGTCTGCTGCAGAGAAACAGCAGCCTTGGCGATAACCGCTCTGAATATCAATGGACTAAATATTAAAACAGCAATCAAAGCGAAAATATGAGGAAGATATTTTTTTATTTTTGTTAATTTCATAATTCGGTTATCGCACCGACCCCGTCAACTGATTATATATTCTGATGATAAATCAAATTTCATATATTATTATCGTAAATTATTTAATCCCGACAATCGAATTGTCAATTTCTTTGGCCTTATTTTTCAAAGCTTCCCAATAATAACTGAAGGAATAAGCGTTGGTAAAGGATGCCTCAGCCTGCCAATTTTGGGGTGAAACTAAACCGTAGCCGAAATTACCACCGCCGCTATTTGTCCAGACTAATCCAAAAGAATTGGGATTTTCCGCCGGTGTAGGCATCAGATCGAGAAAATATTTACCCAACGGTACAGGCTGCATGATATTCGGCTGATATGCATCGCCGCCTTTAAGCTGCATCCACGGACCGGGTGTGGGAGTCAAAGTATTAGTCGGAGTCGGAGTGACAGTCGGCAAAACACCGCTAGTAGGAGTGGCTCCGTAATTAATCCTAGGTGCGGTAAAAGGACCACCAATCTGAGAGGCTACCGAAATATTGCCGGCCGAATCTTTTACTATTAGCTGGGCATAGAGTTCCCGTCCGTCCTCGATTACCACTGTCACCGAATTCTGATTTCCGATCCAGCCCGGATCCCAGGGGAGAGTACCGTCACCAGGAGTACTCCAGAAATACGGCCGGTAATCAACCGGTACACCGCAACCGGAAGACAAGGGTTCATTCCAACTACAGGTAAAAAACGATTCTCCAGTCACATAATTCTGGTAGTCCAGTAAACATACAGGCGGTTCCGGTTGGGCCGGAGGCGTATAATCCAGTGTTAACAGTCTTGACGGGGCAGAAGCGGAATTGGGACAGGATGAAGATTGTGTCACGGCCGTCCACCAAAAACTGTCCGATAAATTAAGATCCGATTCCGAAGGGCTAAAACTGCTTAACCCTCCTGTTGCCGCAGCTATATTGCCGTTTATTTGCCAGTCGCCTAAAAAGAAATGCGACCAGACATTATCGCCGTTGGGATCTGCTACATTGGCAGAAAATGTCGGTTTATAACCAAGACATACATCATGATCCGGTGCGACTAAATCGGGGGTGGGCAGAGTTAAGCATGTTTCCGGTGGAGTGATCATGGAGGTCGGTGTAACTTGTTCTGTCGGAGTGATATCACTTTGAGTCGGTGTCGGGGAATTGGACGGAAAAGGATCCGTCGGGGATGGTGATCCGGTCGGTGTGATGGTAATCAGAGGGAAATCAACAATGACTTCCGTTCCGTTAACAATAATGCCTACCTGCGGATTGGTGTAATACGGAAAAAAAGTCATGTTGCCCGGAACCGATAACATGTCAACGGTATAAATTCCGTCATTTAAATTAGAAAAACGATAATTTCCGAGTAATCCGGCCAGAGGAGTACCCTGTGAGGTGGTCGAATTATTAATCGGACCGTAAAGATTAAGGCCTATCCCGCCGAGCAAACCTTCCGCTTCAGCGGCTGAACGGTCAATATTATTATTTGTTTCCTGGTAAACCCAGCCGTATATCTTAGTTTTGGTCGGTGTCGGTACTACCGGCTGGGGTCTAACGACTATACCGGCAATCAGCCAGTCGGCAGTTCCGTCTAAAGTATGGCTGACATTGTCCACTCCGGCAGAGGGAAAAACCCGGTCATGGATATAGCTATTGGTACCGCTGCCGGCATCATCAGAAGCAATCTGGCTGTAATCCGGATCAGCATTCGTAATTATCTTACTTCTGACATTGGTCATTACATATAAAATGGAATTTGCGGTTGAGGCTGTAATGGGAAGAATAGCCGGATTAGAATTGCCGCTTCCGGTATTACACTGTGTGCTGGCCACCCCTTTGGTGTTAGCGCTGGTCCAGTTCTCGACCGGAGATGCAGGATCGGCTCCGCTGTAACGGGTGACGGAACCGACTACGGCTGTCGAAGCACCCGATAAATTGATATCAATCGTCCCATCGGTTGGAGAACCGTAGGCCGTCCAGATTTCCAGATAAGCCGCATTATTGGCAGCACATTGCCTGAGATGTTTTGTCCAGGATAAACCGGCAACTCCGCTAATATTACTGACACTGACATTATTCCTATAGGTAACGCCTACTACATAGAGCTTACTGGCCCCTCCTGAAATATTGCAGGTAACTTTAGTAACATCATTGCCTTTGCAGATGGTAACTACAGGAGGTTCAATAGTTGGTGTCAGATCTTCTGGTATCGTCGGATATTGTGCCAGGACTTTATCGGGAGACTTCAATTCAAATTTAATTAAAGAAATTAACAGCGAAATCAAACAGATGAGAACAGCCGGTATAAATCCGCGTCTGGCGAACATAATTAAAGAATAGATTTATACTAAGCGAATGTCAACAGAATAAAATTATAACTTCAACGAAGTTATTTCAGCAGGGGAAAAAGTGATAATCGCGGTATTAGCTTCGGCTTTTTCCAGATATTCATAAAAATCAACGTCAGAGGGTATGTCTCTTTCCAAATGGCGATGGTATAGGGGATATTTATCCAAGGCCGCTTTCAGATAACCATATGCTTTCTGCCTCTCTCCCTGACTAAAAGACATCCCTGCCTGTTTAAGATATAGAGAATAATCTTCCCGTATTTCTTTATGGCTGTCCTGCGGATTTTTTCTGATGGCTTCCTGCAGATAAAAATGTGCACGCTCAAAATCGCTTTTCTTTATATACCAATCCGCTAATTTGAGATAAATTGAGCGGTTACCTTTATCCCAAAAAAGGGCTTGGTTTAATTTTGCATAAGCTTCCTCTATCTTTCCTGTTTCGCTTAATTTATCGGCTTCTTTTAGTAATTTTTCGCTTGAGGGTAAAAAAAGAGCCGCCAATATAAAAAAGGCTAAAAGTGACATAAAGGGCTTACTGCTTAAACTTAACACAGGTTTTTGCTTAGCTAAATTTAAGGCTAGAATAAGAATAAAATAAAATAAAAGTGAGAGGTATTGCCAGTCGTAATCCATTTGACTGTGAATCAGGGAGGCTGCCAAAAGACAGACAATACCGGCCTTTACAGGTCGGCTTTTTATTAATTCCCGGAAAGAAAATAGCAACCAGATTAAAAAAAGTATTAAGCCTGTTAAACCAGTCCCGGAAGCTATATCCAGAAAATGATTATGGTTGTACCATGACCAGCTTAAAGGAAAGGACTGTAATTTCTGCGAGAGGTATCTGAAAGTATCCATTCCATTTCCCAAAAGCGGAGATGCCGAGAAGGACGCGAGTCCCTGGCGGTAAAACTCAAACCTTTGTTCAAAATTGAGCGGTTTATAGAAGCCTTCCGGTTTTCTAAAACTTACCAGATATTGGGAATAGAAATGGCTTGAAAATAAAAAAGCAATTCCCAAAAGAATAAAGACTTTGGCAAACCTGTCTATTTGGTCTTTTCTTCTTTGCCAAATGACAGTCAATGCTAAGCCTAACAGAAGGGAAATAATGGCACCGCGGCCTGCGGTCAAAAAGAGCATGATGGTCAGAAACGGCAGCAAAAATGAGGCATATTCACCCAAAAAAGGCACAGGTATTTTATAAATTAAAACCGGCAATGCCAATATCAGCAGAGCAGCCAGACGGTTATGACCGAATGACGGATAGAAAAGGTTCATACCGGAGGGCTGCGGCAAAGAAGGAATCAGCATGAAAACTCCCCACAGCACAATTAAAATCAGGCTGTTCAAGATAAGGTAGAACGGCCATTTTCTTTGAAGACTGCCTTTCTCTTCTTCTGGTAACCGGCGGACTAATACAAAAATCAGGAAATAAGCGAAATAACGCCCCGTCTCCAATAAGGAAAAATAATAAGATTGGGAAAACGGCAGGATTATCAGAAGCCAAACGATAAAGAGGAAAAAAGGAATGTCAATTTTGTCGAAAGTTATTTTTCTGATAAGAAAAAGGGGGACAGTTAGCAGAATCACTAAACCAAGCTGTCTGTCGACAGATTCAATTACCGGCAATAAAAAAATAACCGGCCAAATATATCTCATAGCGCTAATATGTTAAAATTTCGCTGCTTTTCATGCAATACAGACTTCTTAAAAAATTAGTCAAGATGTCCCGTTTTTCCCTCAAAGCGGATGGAACCAGCATGCTGCCGATAATAAGACCCGGAGATGTCCTCCATCTCAAAAAAAGCCGTTTTGACAAAGTTAAGGAAGACGAATTAATTATGGTAGAAAAAAAGAGGCAATTTATGATCCACCGGGTAATTTATAAATCAACAAAATATCTAATAACCAAAGGAGACCATAACTTTAAATCAGACGGCCATATCCCGTCGCAAAATGTTCATGCCCGCCTGACCTATTTTACCAGAAAAGGACAGTCTCTAAGAGTAAAAGATTACTACCTGATTCAGGCGGACAGTTATTTGAAAGAGCTGGCAAAAATAACCCAAGCTTTTAACCGGAAAAAAGTGGACTATGTATTTCTGAAAGGCCTGCCGCTTTATTTATTTTTGCAGAAAAATCTGCCTCAACGGCTTTATGCTGACTGTGATCTCCTCATTTCTCCGAAAGATTACCAAACGGCTTCGGTTGCCCTTCAGAAGAGAGGTTTTCAAAGCGTGGATTCTTCATATTCCCCGATATTTAAACTCTTTAAAAAAGTGCCGACGGAAACTGTTTTTATAAAAAAAACTTCCCTTTGGCCGGTTGTTTTGGATATCCACCGCGAACCGGCATTTCTGATGAACCAAATATCAGGCCTCGATGCCCTCTATCCCCAAAAACAGATAAATAAATTAACTGAATTGTTTTTAGCGAGGAAAAGCATCTTTAAATATAAAAATATCAAATTTAACCTGCTGTCAGCCGAACATCAAATCCTCTATCTGGCGCTTCATTTCTTCCATCACAGTTTCAGCGGTTATTTCCGCCTGGCTCTCATGCGTTCCGCTTGCCGAAAACTGAAAGGGGATTGGCAGGGACTGCTAAAACAAATTTTGGAATACCGCTTGGAGAATTTTGTCTATCCTTCTTTTTTACTTCTCGAAAAATATTATCCCTTTTCAATACCGGTTGGATTTCTTAATAAAATAAAACCTTTAGGTAATAAATTAAGACTTATAAAAAAATTAACTTCGGGAAACCTTTTGGAAAGCGAGGCTGGTCAAATTAGCGCCGGAAGAAAGCGTTTCAGCAATATCTTTTATCTGTCACCGGAGCCTCTACCCAAAAAACTGAGGGTCATTTTTTACCCTTCGGTCATCAACTCAATCATCTATATCCCGTATAAATTGACGGTCAATTTTGCCAGGCGTACTTACCGTAAAATATTTTTCTTTATTAAATCCTGAATCAACAGCCTGATATTTTTCCGGCAAACTATAGCAAGATGCGCTCAATCGGCTATAATACCTCCATGAGAATCGCCATGGTCGTTTATGCCCACTATTCCCGGGACGCCCGGGTCAGGCGATATGCGGAAAGTTTGGCTCGAAAAGGTCATTTGGTGGATATTATCTGCCTTCGGGAAAATTACAAACCTGTTCATAAAAATATCCGTCTTGTTATGTTTCCTTTACCCAGAATAAGAATTAATCTCGTCTGGTATTTACTGGAATATAGCCTGTTCTTCATATTTGCCTTCTGCATGTTAACCTGGAGAACTCTTGTCAGAAAATACCTATTGATTCATGTTCATAATATGCCGGATTTTTTGGTTTTTACCGCTTTTATACCCAAGCTTTCCGGCAGCCGGATCATTCTCGATATGCATGATCCAATGCCGGAATTATTGATGACCAAATACCGCCTAAAAAGAGAAAATTGGCTCGTGCGGCTGGTTTTGCTGGTGGAAAAATATTGTTTTGCTTTTGCCGATAAAATAATTACCGCCAATTCCGAATTCAAAAAAATCTTTAGCGGCAGAAATTCGGCACCTTCGGAAAAAATTGAAGTTATCAATAATTTTCCGGATCAGAAATTATTTAAATATCAGAAACGCCCCGACTCATTATCCTCTTTTAACTTAATGTATATGGGTACGATTGACGAAAGATTCAATCTGGAAATAGCTCTTGAGGCGATACCCAGCCTGATTAAAAGAATTCCTGATCTTCGGTTAATCATCATCCCGAAAATCGAAAATGAGGGCAGCTATTACCGGCATTTGCTGAATAGGATAAATAAATTGAAAATTTATAAATATATTATTATAAAAAAACCGTTATCACTGGAAGCCATTTCTAAAGAAATCCACAAGGCGGATATCGGGCTAACACTGGTTAAAAAAAACCTTTTTACTGAAAGAATCCTGCCTCTAAAATTGACGGAATTTTTAGCCTGCGGCATACCGGTAGTCGCTACGAAAACCAAACTTCTGGAGAAAACTTTTTCGGATAAAATGATCTGCTTTCTGGAAAAAAACACCTCGGACGAATTTTACCGGAAAGTGCTGAAGCTCTACCGGGACAAAAATTTACGGAATAGTCTGAAACGGCATACCAGTCTTTTTTTTAAAAAATACAATTGGCCGGCTGAAGAAAAAAAATACTACGGAATAATTAATCTGTTAATGAGCCAACAGAAGTAATATCAGCTTCCCAAAGAGTGACATTTTTGAAAAAAAGTGTTATTTTCTGGCCCACGGCAATTTTAGCTATTTCCCCGAAATACAATATTCCGTTGATCTCTTTTGCCGTTATTTCCACGGAAAGAGCGATGTCATCAACCGCTTCCGCAAGATTTGCATCCTTGAAAACCGAAGGAGATATCTTAAGAGCGGTCACACGCGCCATCGCTTCTCCTTTATCATTCAACATGACGTCTCCTATCCTGACCTGACCGGCAATATAAGTTAATTCTTTTTTTTTAACCAGATTGACCAGCAGCATTTTTACGGGATATTTCGATGGTTTCGCATCCAGATAGGTAATTAAGCCTCTTTGCTTGACTTTGCCGAAATTGAAATCCACCCATTCATTAAGCGCCAGGGACTGGTTTTTATATGAGAAATTATCCGCCCGGTCTCTCTGGGCAGTTATTTTCATTTCCATGATCAAATGCTTGCCGTGCCCTCCTCCCTCATATGATTCGATATCCGTAATTTCGGCGATGGTTTGACCGAAGGCAGTCTTTTCCCTGTCGCCTTTTTTCAGGCTGTTGGCTACCCAATAAGGGACAGCCACCGTCAAATCCTCTTTCGGGGCAAAAATCGCCCTGACATAAAGATCGGTTGAATTTTTCGCCCTACTCAATAAAAAATAAAAAACGGAAAAAACAAAGATCAGAAAAACAATAATCAAATAATTTTTAGTCATTATCCGCATATTTTAAATCAAAAGAATAGACGATAGCAAAAAAAGCCATTTTAAGACGCTGGTATGAAAAAAAGGGTTGACATAACTTATGATGATCAAACTTAACAATCCGTAATAGGCAGCAGTGGGCAATGCCGCTTTAGCCGAAAATATTGCGGAACCGCTTCTTATGACAGAAACTAAAAAAAGAACGAAAAGTAAAAGGCCGGGAATTCCTGTCTCTGCCGTTATTTCCAAAAAAGTATTGTGGATCTTGTAAAAAATACCGGGCGGGTTGTTTTCAAAGATGTTAGTAGAAGGTTGTCTGATGTAACTCTCAAGCGATTTGTTTAAGCCTGTACCGACCAGTGGATTTTTTTTAATCAGTGCAATTGCTTCCTGGTCCAGTTTTACCCTCGTCCCTAAAGATCCAAACTCATCCAGTGAAGCCGGTATCGTCTTAAACCTGAGCAGTATGTACGGAAATAAAAGATAAATTATGATTAAAACCGTTGACAGATAAATGACGGCTTTTCTGTTCAAATGAAATTTTTTTCTGAACCGGTCAATGGCTATTGAGTAAGGCAGCGAATAGCTGAAAATTAGATGGACTATCAATAAAACAACCCAGGCCAGGCGGCTGAAAGTAAAAATAAAGGCTAAAATTACCATAGACCTAAAAGTATTTGCCCAAGATTTTATGCTTTTAAACAAGTCCAAAAAAGGGTATAGAACCAGCAGAAAAGCAGCCAGAACATTGGGATGTCCGAAAGTGCCGCTAATTCTGAAAAGGCGGATGTTTTCACTTGTCGTGATGCCGGCCGGATTATCGGCAATGATGGATTCGGCGATTAAACCAATGGGGCGCCCCAGATAAAATTGCCAGAGGCCGATAAATGTTTGAAAAAGTAAAATGGCCAAAAACAAAGCGGTTAAAAAGGGCTGGTCTTCTTTCTTCAGGTAAAGCCTGAATAAAAAATAGAGCAGGACTGATTCGGAAAGGGCAATCATTCCGTAAAATGAATTTTGGTCGGTATTAAACGTAAAAGTCAGCGCCGACCAGACGAAAAACAGCAGCAGAAAAATATCGGCAGGATTTTTTTTGAGTTTAACTTTCAGTGAAAATAAAAGCATTACAGGCATTAATATAGTCACCGGAGAAATCCACCAGCCCGATCCCATATTAAAGCCGGCCGGTTCCAGCCGGAACAGACCGGCCCCTAAATAGACATCGGAAAAAACAGCCAGTATCATGGCTAAAAGCAGGGATCGGCGCAGATCTTGTACCGATAAATAAAAAAGTAAAACAGCTGCCGGGTAGGCGCTGAAATAAATAATTTTATTGGGTGTAAGAATGATAAGAGTGAAAAATATCAGGAGCGAGGCTAAAAAGCGAATTGGCGGTGCCAGTTTTTCAAGCATAGTAAAGTCCAAAGTATTCCCGAATGGTCATGCCGGCATGATAAATGTTCCCGGTAAAGCCTGTCAACGTATGGATGATTAAGATAAGAAATTGCACGGAAATTGGCATCGGTTATTTCATCTTTCAGTTGCCGGCTGTATTTTCCCCTGAACCATGAGGAAAGTGGCGGCAGGAAACCGTGTTTTCTTTTGAGTTTTACTTGCGGCAGGACTTCTTTCAGGAGCTTTCTCAATAAATATTTCGAGGTCAGTCCCCGGATTTTGTCACTTTCAGGCAATCTGGCGGCAGTCTCAAAAAATAGATGATCAAGAAACGGAGAGCGGACTTCCAGGGAGTGGTGCATCGAGGCAATATCAGTCTTGACCAAAAGATAATCCGGCAAATATGTCAAAGAATCAAAACGCAGAATCCCATCCAGGCTTTTCGATCCGGGAGTCCGACGTACGTCGGACCGATCCGGGATTTTTTGCAGAAGCAGCTTTTTCTTTTGAATTCCGCTTACCCATTCAACCGTGGAAAGATAGCCTGCAAACTTCCTCATTTTCAATGAGGGCAAATATTTGTCAGCCAGAAGGGAAAAATTGCGGTTAGATCTGAATTTATAAAGACCGGAGAAAAAAGAGGCCAATAAACCGGCCGGCAGAAGATGGAGGTACGGATAATAAAGGTAAAAGAGATAGCGGGGGTAACCGGCGAATGTTTCGTCACCGCCGTCGCCATTGAGAGCGACGGTCACGTATTTTACGGTTTCTTTCATTAAAGCCCAGGTTGGCAGTATTGAAGCATCGGCAAAAGGCTCTTCATATGCCCTGATGATTTCGGGTAAATGATTAAGACTGTCTTCTTTGACTGTTATTTCATGATGTTCACTCCCAATCAATAGAGCTGTCTCACGCGCGTTTTCTGATTCATCCATATATCCGTATTCAAAACCGACGGTAAAGGTTTTTATTTTCTTTTTGGCAATCCTTGATCCTAAAGCTGCAATTAAAGTTGAATCAGTACCTCCTGACAGGTGAAAACCCAGAGGCACATCGCTTCTTAAGCGCAACCTTATGCTTTCAGTCAAACTATTCTTAATCAAAGTTAATCTGTCGGCTTGGGGCATATCAAATTTTGGTTCATATTGGGGCTGCCAATAACGATTAATAAATATCCGGCCTGAAGCATCAGCTAAAAGATAATGGGCAGCAGGAAGTTTTTTTATCTGTTTAAAACCGGTATTAGGGGAAGGCACGTAACCTAGGGAGATAAAATCCGAAAGAGCCTGATAATCAATTTCTTTCGGGACTCCGGGAGAATTGATAAAAGCCTTAAGTTCGGAAGCAAAAACCAGAAATTTGCCGTCAATATGATATTTCAGAGGTTTTTTTCCCAAACGGTCCCGCGCCAGAAAAAGGCGGCTTAATCTTTTATCCCACAGGGCAAAAGCAAACATACCCCGCAGAAACTTAAGGCAATCGACTCCGTATTCCCGGTAAAGAGCCAACAGTACTTCCGTATCGCTTTCAGAATTAAAATTATACCTGTCTTTAAGTGTTTTCCGTATCTCCCGGTAATTATAAATTTCACCGTTAAAAACCAAAACCAGATTGCCGTCACGGGAAACCATCGGCTGGTGCGCTTTCGGGGACAAATCGATAATAGCCAAACGGGCAGCAGCTAACCAGATATTCTGCCCGAGAAAGTAACCCCGGTCATCCGGCCCGCGGTGTTTAAGAATTTGCAGTGTTTTTTTTATCCGGGATAATTCTGCTTGCCTCCCGAATTTATGGGGTTTAAAATGCAATTTGCCGGCAATACCGCACATATGTATTTGATGAAAAAACTGACCAGAAATGTTGATTGGCTTTCTGCCATTATACTATTGATCAGCCTGTCATCAATTCTTTATGTCAGCCGGGTTTCCACGCTTTACCAACATTTTGCCGAAGATTTGTTTTTAAATAAGCAATCCAAACCTTCTGAAGCCTTTAATCCTGATAAATGCAGCGATCTGACAGTCTACCGGGATATTAATGACGTCCTGGCCAACCCTGAAAAAATCTGCCGCTATTCAGCCGCCGGCCAAAATCTGACCGACTTTCCCGATAAACTGCTGCTTTTAACCAATCTGGAAATCCTCGATCTTCACGGCAACCGTCTGACAAGTTTGCCGGATGGACTGGAAAATCTGAAAAAACTTAAGGAAATTGACCTTGGCGACAATCTGTTTACGGAAATGCCGCCGGTTTTGACTAAGCTTGCCTCGTTGGCCAAACTGGAACTGGGCTTTAACCGGCTGACCGGCATACCTCTGTCAATCGGAGAGCTTAAACAATTAAACTTCCTGTCTTTGAACCGGAACCAGCTGGCTTCGTTGCCGGATTCGATGGGGGATTTGGAAAATTTAAAGAGTCTGGAATTAACCGGCAATCAGCTGAAAGACTTACCAGCTAATTTAAATCGTGTACCCATTCGGGAATTATATTTAAATGACAACCTCTTTTCAGAGATACCTTCTGTCATTAATGGATTAAAAAATCTCGAAGTGCTGCATATGAAAAACAATCCCTTCAAAGAAGCGCCGCAATTACCGAAACTGCCTCTGCTTCAGCAAATTGAACTTCCGTCTGTTTTTTAAGCTTGACATGCTTATTTTATTCTATGCTATACTAAATTTATGAGCGTTATGAGCGAAAAAAAATATCTTCTTTTAACAACAGTTTTCGTAATTCTCTCGATCATTGCCGGAATTGCCTATGTTTATTTCCAAAACCCCAATGCCACCGACGAGGTATCTGTTCAGCAGGAAAATCCTATTACTTCTTCAAATTGCAGTGATGAAACACTATATGATTTTGATTCTTTGGACAAAGCTTTGGAAAATCCGGCGGCTGTCTGCAAACTAAACCTCTCAAAACGGAGTTTGGAAACCGTATTGGATGAAGTATTTACCCTGACCAATCTGGAATATTTAGACTTAAGCTATAATTTTTTGACTTCTTTACCGTCTCAGACGGCTAATTTAACCAGACTTAAGGAAATAATCCTCAACGATAATAAAATTGAGCAGTTCCCGCCGGTTTTGCTGGAAATGCCTTCCTTAACCCGTATCGACCTCTCCGCCAATCAAATTACGGAAATTCCGATAGGCATAGACCAATTGCCTGCTTTGACCGATCTCAATGTCAGTTGGAATAGCATAAACATTCTTCCTCCCGAAATCGGCAACCTAAAAACCCTGGAATCTTTGGAGTTAAGTTACAATAATTTAAGCGAATTGCCTGAGACAATCGGAAATCTGTCCGGGCTTTGGTCATTATTCTTAGGCAATAATAAATTCAGCAGAATGCCGGCAGCCGTCGGACAGCTGAGCGGTTTGGGCGTTTTATATTTGAGTGATAACCAGCTGACAAGCGTGCCTGAAGTCTTAAAAAACATGACTAATTTGAAAGTTTTGGACCTTTTGGGAAATCAGATCGACCAGGAGTCCATAAACAATTTAAAAAAATCCCTTCCCGGGACTGAAATTGCCTTTTAATTTCTTCCCAGCGGCAAAATTTCCGTAAATTTTCATAATTTTCCGGTAGTGTAGTTCGGGACTGTAGTCTTCACCAGCAATTTTTAACGCTTCTTTTCCCATCTTTTTAATAAGGGCAGGCTGATTAAGCAAAAATTTTATTTTTTCCAGAATATCTTCTTTATCGGCAGTTTTAAATAGAAAACCGGTCCGATTATCCTTAACCAATTCAGGAAGGGCGCCTGAATCGGCGGCAATGACCGGTTTGCCCAAAGAATAAGCCTCCAAAACTGACATGCCGAAAACCTCCGGCCAAAGCGAAGGAACGATAACCGCCAAGCTTCCGGCAATTGTTTTTATCAGGTTTTGACCTTCAAGAAATCCCAGGAAAGTGACGTTTTTCAATTTATGCCCACGGACGAAATCCTTCAGGTTATCCTCTTCAGGACCGGTACCGGCAATCTTCAATTTGATTTGCGGCAGCTCTTTCATAACTTCCAGAAGAAATTTCAGTCCTTTTTCCTCGGAAAGCCGGCCAAAATAAAGAAGATAGCTGCCCTGTCTGCCGGAATATTTATATTTACCGGTATCAATAAAATGAGGAAGGCAGGTGATTTTGTTTTCCGGAAGACCGTATTCAAGCAGTTTATTTTTCATAAAAAGCGAAGGCACGATAAAGAGATCAACCAGTCCTTTTTCCCAACCTAAAAGTGCCTGAAGATATTTCTCGGCTGATTCAACCAAAGAGTAATAATATGAATTTTTGACACAGCGGTGGAAAAAAGCCTTATAAAATTTCCCCCCTTGGGAGATTTCGCAAATCGCTCCGTTATGGAAAAGATTGTAATTGGCCGATACCAGATGGTAATCGCCCAGATTCTGGATAAGGGGGAGATTTCTTTTTTTAACAGCCAAAATGATAGAGGGGGAGAGATGATGATAGATGGTGTGCAGATGAACAATATCAGGAGAAGTTTCTTCAATCAGAGCGCTAATTTTTGAACGCGCTTCGATTGAATAGAACAGTCTGGCCAATTGCCGCCATCTTTTTGTCAATCCCGGATCATGGAATGAGATTTGGCTGACGCTGTATTTTTGCCATTTGGAGCGGTTGTTCAGGGGATGCTGCATGTAAAAAAGGCTTGTTTGATGGCCTTTTTTCCTCATGAGCCGATCCAATTCCAGAAAATATCTTTCCACACCTCCGACCAGATGGAAAAATTTATTGACATAAAGTATATTCATATGGAGTTTGATGACACCCTTATTAGTTTTAATCGGCGGTACCTTTCAGGAAGGATTACCCCGGATCGAAGAGGCTGTCTGCCGGAAACTCTCTGACAGCTTTGAGGTGACGGGGGTGGAATATCCCCGCTTTAAAAACCTCCTTCATCTTCTGATAGGCCGCTACTCCCTTGTTGAAAGAATAAACCATCACTTAAAAATTATCCACTCGTTCGGTCTTCCCTCTGCCCGGCAGTGTCTATGGCTAAATCGCCTGAATCATGGCTTCAACCGGCTGATTTTACCGAGGGATATAAAAAACAGTTTAAAACAAACAATTCTGCTTACCTTTACCCCGGAAGCCGTGTTTTTGCCTGAGATTTTGGGTAAGGCTGCCAAAATTATTTATTTTGTTGTGGATGATTATCCGTCCCTGCCGGCCTGGAAACATCCCAGTTCACAACGACACTTCCGCTATCTTGAAAAACAGTTTTTGAAAAAAGCCGGTCTGGTAATCACCTCATCTTGGCCTTTATATGAACGCTACCGCAAACTTCATCCAAAAGTCGTTCATTTTCCCACACCTATAGATTTTCCTTCAGAAAATAAAATCGCGGGGAGGATACCGGAGGATTTGGCGCGGTTGAAACCGCCATATGTCGGTTTTGCCGGCGGTCTATACGATTGGAGGACGGATCCTGAATTTCTGATCTCACTTTTAAAAGCCTATCCCCAATATTCCTTTGTTTTTATCGGCCAAGCACAAACTAAATTACCATTGTCTAATTTTCATTATTTAGGTTATAAAAAAGATCATGAACTTGACTCATATCTGGCCAATTTCTCAGCCGGACTTATCCCGTATAAAACCGATACTTACGGCCGATATGCTTATCCAGTCAAAGTCAACGAATATTTCCGCTTTGGCTTACCTGTTGTTTCAACCAGCCTGCCTGCTCTTAAAAATCAGGCAGACAGACGCTTACTCTACTGGTCAAAAACAGACCGCGAATTTATACTCAATCTCAAAAAAGCGGTGACGGAAGAAAACCCCTCTCTTAAATCAGCCAGGATAAAAGAGGCTCTGTCTCAAAGCTGGCCGGCTCAAAAAAAATATTTAATTAAACTTTTAAAAAATTGAGAATGGAAATTTCAGTTATTATTGTCGCGGTAGAGAATGACAAGAAATTATTACCCCGCTGTCTGAAAGCTTTAAAGCTGGCATGCCATAAAGCTGGATTAAAAACGGAAACAATTGTCGTTGCCAATGCTACTTCGCTTTCCCTGCCGGTCAATTTAAAGAAAGGCATAAAAATTCTGAATCTTTCTGAAAACGGCGGTTTGGGGACAGCCGTCAATTCGGCCATGGAAACAGTGAAAAATAAATGGGTTCTTCTGCTCTGCCCGGATGTGGAGCTAAAAGACAATTCCCTTAAAATCCTGATAAAGGAAACAGCTGACAGAATAGGCATCATTGCTCCGCGGATATTAATTAACGATCAAACACAGGAAACAATCCTGCCGATACCTTCCTTGTGGCAGATATTTCTGGAACAAAGTTTCCTTTACCGGCTGTTTCCCTCTATTTTCCGCTTACCGTTTTCGGATAAACTCCTCTATCAGAAAAAACAAAAAGTCTCCGCAGCAGCGGCTATTTGCTGGCTGTTTCAGAAAAAAGCCTACCGTCTGGCCGGCGGATTTGATGAGCGCTTTTTCCTTTATTTTGAGGATGTTGACCTCTGCCGCAGGATAAAGCGGGCCGGCTTTGAAATTATCTACCAACCTGCTGCCGCAGCTTTTCATTTTCCCCATGCTTCAACCGGCGGGCAAACAGACGGCTCTCTTTATGTCAAATCATTAAAAAAAATTCTCGGGAAATACCATAATCAGCTTTATGTCATACTTTCCCTGTTTATTTTTGCTTTCGGGTCATTAATCAGACTGATTCTCTGGTCAGTTTTGGGGAATCGGAAAAAAATTAACTTTCTTACGGAGGCTATACGCGAAAGCTTGTTTATATCACGCTGATTATTTTCCTCTTAATTCTTAATATCCGCCTGTTGCCGGCCAAAGGCACCGGTGATGTCGATAACTGGACGAGACTTATAAATTATGTCCGCACAAATCCTGATTCTTCCCTTTTTCCGGAGTGTTTGAATTACCGCTGCGGTGTCTTCTATCCGGCTACCTATCCTCCGGGGCATTTTCTGATAGTCTACGTTTTAGGCAGAATAGCTCCCGTAAATATTAATCCTCACCTCCTTTTTAAAATCACCGTTTTCTCATTTTATCTTTTGGGATTGGCAGTTTTATTGATCTTTCATCCCGGCTTGATCACAGCGGTTGTTTATCTCGGACTTCCCTCATTAATCATCAATTCGCAGGGTTTAGGTTATACTGATGTCTTTTTCCTGCCCCAGCTGATCGGATCACTGTTTTTGCTCTCCAGAAATAAACATTTCCCGGCCGGACTTTTATTCGGTTTGGCTTGTTTTTTCAAATGGCAACCTGTCATCCTCCTGCCGCTTATCCTTGTTTATCTCTTTTTTTCCCAAAAAGGCAAAAACGGGCTATTCAAACCGGGGATTTTCCTAGTAGGCATGATCGTTCCCCAATTTATATTAATTTGGTTTAAAGCTGATCCTGTCACCACTTTAAAATTATTCCTGTCAGGTACTTTGAACGATCCCATCCTGTCTGCTGCCCTCAATCTGCCCTGGCTGGTAACCCAATACCTGATATCATCCGGGAGGGCGCTGCCGAACCAGGCAGGAGTATATTTTTTAGAAATAAGCAAAAACAATCCCTTCTATTCGTTGATGTTTAGCGGACGACTGATTTTTCTGCTGGTTTATACGGGAATCCTGATTCAATTTACCCGAAAATTGAAAAATCGGTCAGGATTTAATTTCTTCCTGTTGAGCGGCCAGCTTGTCTTTTTTAGCTACTTCATGATCTCTCCGGCAGTTCATGAAAACCATTTTTATATACCGGTCATATTAAGCCTTATGCTTTTTTTGAGAAATCCGAATCTTCACACCATCATCCTTCTTCTGATGAGCGAATTGATTAATTTTACCAACCTTTCTTTTTTTTACGGATTGACAGGCATTCCTTTAATAAACGTCAGCAAAAATCCGCTTATCTCGATTATTCTCACGCTAATCTTTGCCCTTGTCTATTTCCGGCAAATAAGAAGTTATTGGAGATCAGAAAAGATTGTTATTCAACCTGAAGATTAAATTTTTCCGGATTTTTTATTAATTCTTTTTGTTTGCATCATTGACGGTTGAGTACTGCCCTGTTAAATTTCTCTAAGATCGGTTTAAAATCAGCATAAGAGAGTATTGTCTTTTCTTCAAAGTTTAATTGATCATCAATAGAACTGGTATATATCGTTTTTCCATGTCTGATTACGTCAAATCTCAGCTCAAGAGGGGCTTTTTGCAAAAAAACAATATCAACCTGTTTTCCCGGATACAAATCGGTAAATATGTCGTAAAGCCCGTTATAGACGGAATTTAAAGATTCTTTCAAAATCTCAGTATTGTCAAACACTACACCAATATCTATATCGCTGAAAGCTGATTGCTTTTTTTCTACCTGGGAACCAAATAAATAAACCAGAGATACTCCGGCTTTTTTTACCCTGTTAATCTGATTCTTATTCAATTTCATAAGCTAAAGATAGCATAATTTTTTTCGATATACAAAGCCCGGCTCCTTCTTATTTCACGGCAAGCGCCAACAGGGAAGAACCGAACGGCAGGTTGAGGAAATTTAGAAGTTTATTTTCGCTTTTCAAAATCCGGTAAAACATTTCATTTAAAAGAGGGGGCAGGGGAGCGGTATCGGAATGGAAATAATGGCTATTTTTTCGCCGTTCCAGGCTTCTTTTAACCAATAAAAGCAGGCTCAGAAGGAAATTGACATAGCTTATTTTTTTTATGGAAAAGCCGGTTTTAGAAAGCTTCAGACGGACCTCCGCTACGGTATAGCGGTGTCTGGTCCTAACCACCACATCATGTGCTCCCCGAAGAGCTTCAAAAGCCGGCAGACGAAGGATTAGCAGACCACCCGGTTTTAAGACCCTATAAAGCTCCTGTAATGCCTTTAAATCGTCCTTCACCTGTTCATGGTATAGAACATCAAGGCAGAGAACTGTCTCGAAAAAATCGGCAGGGTAGGGCAGCTTGTCAATCGAAGCCCGGGAAAGATGCGGCAAGCCTTTTTTCCGGGCATGTTTAATGGCCACCGGATTAATATCAACCGCGTAAACTTCTCCGAATTCCATTAATTTCGCCGAAAAGCCGCCGGTGCCGCAACCGGCATCCAATATTTTTCCGGCCGTTATAGACTGCTTAGCCATCAGCTCCAATACCTGCTCCTCCATGGCCCGGTACCAAAAATGGCGGTTTTCCCATTTCTCAATCCGCTGATATTCGCTAAAATGCATATTTATTGAGAGATGAATGTAATTATAATCCATCCGTCTCATTTGTCTCCCATCCCGTGAATTCTACTTTAGTGTATAATTAAGGCGAATGAAACCGCGCATCTGGGACTATAATTTAGATAACAATTGGAAACCTGTTACCAACAGTGAGTGGGAATTATATCTGATCCGAAAAATTAATTATAATGATTTAACAGGAATTCCCAAAGCTAAACTAAAAAAACACCTGCCCGGAATTAAAAAAGAACTCGATCCCGGCAAATTTCTCCTGATTGACTATTATTTGAAACAGTCAAAATGATCCTGACTCCTCAACAAGAAACAATCCTGGATATTTTCGCCGGTTCTGGCCTTTCGGAAAAGTTTTACTGGACGGGCGGAACACTTTTATCCCATTATTACCTGAAACACCGCTATTCATATGATTTGGATTTTTTCAGCGATTCTCCTTTCAGTTATCAGGATTTAGCCAATTTTTTAACAGCAGTAAAAAAATCCTTAAAAATCGAAGAACTGGAAGAGGTTAAAATTCATGACCGATGGGAATTCGTGATACATGCCACTAAGCCGGAAACACGTTTTGAATTTGTCCATTATAACCATGAAAAAAAACGGCTTGCCAAACTAATAAAATACCGCGGACTGCTGATTGATTCTCTTCCGGATATGGCAGCCAATAAAACCATGGCACTGATCGACCGCAATCATAGCAAAGATCTTTATGACGTCTATATTCTTCTTAAAAGAAAAAAATTTACGGTACCCGAATTACTGACTTTAGTCCATAACAAATTTGGAGTTCATTTTGATGATTTTATCTTTTGGAGTGAATGCGCTAAAGCATTGAAAAAGCTGCCTGAGCTGAAACCTTACTTTACGGAAAAATCGGAGCAAAAACAGGGAAAAATTATAAAAGATGTACGATCCTTCTTTCTCGAGGAGGGCGCAAACTATTTAAGCAAGCGGATAGGGTAAATTGTTTAAATCAATAGATAAAATTAGGTTATTGCTGATTTTACTTTTGTTCATTCTGCTTTTTAAGAATATTTCCCTTATTCCTCTGTATGACGATGAATCAGCCCATTACGGACAGATAAAACTTTTCTATGAGGGAAATTACCGCGTTTATGAAAATATATCGGTCATCCCGCTCTATCATCTGACACTCTCCTGGTCGGCAAAAATTTTAAAGACTGATTCCGTGCAAATATTAAGAACCGTCAGCTTCATCTTTAGTCTTTTCTCCATCATTATTTTTTATAAATTATCCAGTCTTTTAGATTTTAATAATTCCGTTCTTAAAACCGCCCAATTTGCTTTTTTACCCGTATTTTTTCCATACCGCTTCCTTCTTTACGTTGAAAACCTGGCTGTTTTGCTTTTATTGATCTCTCTCTATTTTCTTTTTCAAAAACGCTTTTTTTTCAGTTCCCTATTTTTGCTGATGACGGTGGCCACCAAGCAGATTTATATCGTCTGGCTGCCTCTGTTCATGCTGCTGCCGTTTATAAGAGGCCAGACTCTCAATTGGAAACTATGCCTTCGGCAAAATTGGTTGAATTTCCTGACACTGTTGCTGTTTATTATTTTTATGATCGCCAATCGGGGAGTGGCCATCGGCACACAAAGCGCCCATCCTGACTTTTTCCTCTCCCTGGGCAATCTCTACTGGGCATTATTTTTGTTTTTTATTCTTTTCCTACCGCTAATCTTAAAAACCATGCCTCAAATCTTCTTTTCCCTTAAAAAATATCCCGGCCTCATATTGGCCGCGTTATTATTTCTTACGGTCAGCTGGTTTGCTTTTCATTCCTCCCATCCCTGGAACCAGTTTCCCGAGCATCTGAGAAATCTTGTTCTGATGTCCGCAAAGCAGGGGATAGGAAAATTCCTGTTTCTGATGGCCGCTATTTTGGCTCTTTTAACTTTATGTTTTCAGTCTTTACTTAAAAGAAAATATTATATAATTTATCCTTTATCAATTATGTCACTGGCAACCATCTGGCTAATTGAATCACGCTACGCGCTGCCGGCCTTCACTTTCTTTCTGCTTTTTCGCCGAACCGGAAATAAAATAATTGAAATTCTGATATTATGTCTTTTTATGATCTTTTCAGGCTATCTATATTGGGGTTATTTAAATCAGCTTTTCTATTTTTAAAAAATGAAATTCAAAATTCTGCTGTTACTGATCATCGTCCTGGCCGCTTCCCTCCGGCTTTACCGCTTTGAAGAGACCCTTTCATTGGAGACAGACCAGGCAGCCGCCTATCTTCTGGCCGACAGAATTATCAATGACGGCCATCTCCTCTTAGTCGGGCCTTTAACTTCCATCTGGCAAATCAACCTCCTGTCACCGACTTATTATTACCTGATTGCCGGGCTTTATTACCTTTTCGGCAATGAACTGACCGTCTCGGCTGTTTTTGCCGCTGGCGGCATCTTAACCGTCTACCTGATTTATTTATTAGCCGAAGAACTTTGGGGAAAACGTCCTGCTCTTTTAACCGCGTTTTTTTATAGCCTGTCACTGACCATGACTCAATATTCCAGGAATATCTGGGAAGTCCATCTGGTGCCCCTTTTTGTCATCCTGGCTTTATATTTGATCCAAAAGGCAATTAAACGCTCATCTTTAAAATTACTGCTGCTTTCCTGGCCCGTCTTTTTTTTCAGCCTGATGTATGTCTCATCAATCCTCATTCTGCCGCTCATGCTTTTTCTTTGGACCAAAGCCTATCTGGCAATCAGGGGAGGGAAGCGGCAGAATGCTTTTTTACAGATTATCATTCTGACTCTAAGTTTTGGATTTATATTTTATTTACCTGTAATTATCTTTGAAGCAACACACGGTTATCCCTCACTTGAATACTTTTTGCAGGTTTTAGGCGGCAGGACACCATATATCGGTTTGTCTTGGGGGAATTTTATTCAGCCGGTTATTTCTCACATGCAACTTCTATCCGATTCGCTCTTTAACTTTAATCTGCCGGTTATTTTGATGTTGCCGCTATGGCTAAGTGCTCTTTTTCTGTCAATTAAAAAATCAGGCAGGCAGGTTTTTGACGGCCGGATTTTATCCTGGATGATTATCACAGCTTTGGTTTCGACCGTCATCTGGCAGGACAAGCCGGAAGTCTACCGCCTGGCTGCCCTTTATCCAGTGATCTTTCTAATCTGGGGCTTTCTATCCAACCGCTTCACCCAACCCGCTTCACCGCTTCATTTCAAAATCGTCTCTATTTTGCTTATGGTTATTTATGCTTTTTCCAATCTTTCCGGCTTCTCAACTATCATCAAATCAGCGGATATGTCCGCTTTTACCTCACCATTCAAAACCGCCAGCCTCATCTTAAAACAGGCTGAAAACAAAGATTTTTCCGTCTTTGTCATAACCCCTTTCGAAAGATTCAACCACCACGCTACCTCCTACTACTGGGCTCTGGAAAAACTGGCAGGCAAAAAACTGGCTGACCTGAATGACCGGGGCAACTGGATCGACCAGAACCTGCAGCGCACCCCATGGATATTTCTCATCTGTAAAGAGTATCAGGCTGAAACAGAGGCATCCTCCGACTGCCTTTCATATTTCCTCAAAGAATACCGTCTGCCGCTTCCGGAAGTCTCCATACCCGAAGGGGATGATTTCATCTATAAAATCAGAGGGGATTAAAGTTTATTGCTGACATCTTTTACCTCAACAATCGAGCGGATGAAATGATTTAAATCACCTTCATTCCAGGGTATAAAGACACTCTGATTTGCTTTAACCTTACTCAAATCCTGGAAATAATATTCGCCGTCAATTTCCTTAACCAATATTTCGATTCTAACATCCATATCTCTTTTCAAGGGATCGATAGTCACTACCCGCTGCCCTCGGTCATTCTGTCCTGATAATTCGGCTAAACTGATTTTTTTACTGATAAATTTGGCGATAGTCATTCCCTTATTATTCTTAATCAGGCTGCCTTCCGGAACCATTTCAGTTCTCCAGGGATCAATTTCCTTAAAAATAGTATCCAAAACAAGTATTTTATATTTATAAATTGGAGTCTTATTTTCCATGGAAAGAACGATCATATTTACATTAGTCTTCGGGAATCTCAATTCCAAAACACTACCCACAGCCAAAGGTTTGTTACGGAAAAGGAAATGACCGGAGCGGTCTTTTATAGTCCGGACTTTGACTAATAAAGTCAGGTAGTTTCCCGGAACAAATTCTTTGTCGACAATTACGGCATTGGCACTGCCAAAGGGCGATAAATCCCGATCATTTACCCGGATAACATCATTTACCCAATAGGGAGCATAGTAGTAAGGGGTATCCGGGTAGTTGATGTTTTTAAGAACCGGCCCGAAGACATAAAGATATTGAGCCTGCCGGAACTGGTTATAGAAAAAGTAAAATAAAGTAAAAATCAAGAGAACCAGGCAAGCCAGAAGAAGCTGGATCAGTCTGCTGTTTTTCAGTCTTTTAATAATCTTTTTCATCATACGCTCTGTTTATTATACGACAGTAATCAAAACAGCCAAAAGATAATAAAGTCTGAATTGGGCGGTATGGAATAAAGGATGGAATTGCGACATCGCCAGAAGCCCGATCAAACTCAAAAGAAGTGTTTTGCTCATTTCATTTTTTTTATTTTTTTTTATGGCTACTCTCAATAAATTAAATAAAGATATGATAAAAATAACAAAAACAGTCAAGCCGGTCAGCCCTGTTTCCGTAGCAATCTCTAAAAATATGTTATGTATTTTGGTCGCAGGCGAAAGTGTAGGCGAGCGGAAAACATATGAAGTGCGCTGTTCCTGCGCCAATTGCTGGAACCTGTTTTGCCCGATGCCGGTCAGCGGATACTGCTTCAAAAAACCAAAGGCTTCCTGCCAGACTCTATACCTTACATCCCATGAACCGCCAGGGGAAAAAGCTTCACTAAAGGAGAATATTCTTAAGCTGACCAGCGGTAAAAACACTATAAACGGTAAACTGAAAGCCAATAAATATTTAAGTTTGATTACCTGCTTTTTTTTAAAAATGACAATCATCGACAGAAAGATTATCCCGCCGATTGCCCAGGCAAGACGGCTGAAAGTCAAAAGGAGCATCAGTGGAATGACAATAAGCAAAGGGATTATCATGATTTTAAGCATGAAGAGAAAAGGCATCAGGGTGACAAGATTGACGGCAAATAAATTAGCATGACCGCTGCCTCCGGTTACCCGGAATAGGTCATCGGACTCGATGGTTGTCAAACCGTAAGGAGAAATTAAATTAACCGGCTCGACCACCGAACCGACATTCCTGCCATAGGAGGCCTGCAAACCTCCCAGAAACGATTGGAACAGTAAAGCAGAGACGATCAAATAGACAACAGGTTTCAAATCTTCTTTAGACAAATTTATCCTTAAAAGAAAATAGGCGGCGGTCAGCTCTGTCAGGCCAAAAACGCTATATAGGACATTTTGCGAAAACGGGTAGAAAACAATCACTAAACTATTCCAAAATAGAAAGGCCGCTACCAGCAAATCGGTTATTTTTATTTTCTTTACCAACCGATTGGCTAAAGATAATGGCAGAAGACATAAAACAATCAGGGAAATAGGTGAAATCCACCAGCCAATATCAGGATTCAGTTGTCTCGGCTCCATGACAAACAGGCTACCGGCCAAGCCGATTTCGGAAAATAAAGCCAAAACCAGAGCGTATGACAGAGATTTTGTTAAATTCCGGGTTGCCCGCCACAGAAAAAATGCTAAAATGAAGAACGACAGAAAATAAAACAGTTTGCTGCTGAAAAAAAACTGGACGGAATAGAAGACAAGCAAAGGAAAAAGTATCTGCGGCATCACCAGCTATTTTAGCTGAAAAAAGCCGGGTTGCAAGAAAATGAAGATTCTAAAAAAGAAAATAATGACTAAAAGAAGAATCGTTCTTTTAGTCTGCCTTCTCATCATTTTTTTCTATGCTGTCTCCCGTGCCATTCAGGGCAAACCTATTTTTTTCGTAAAATCCAGGTCATCAGTAACTACCCCGCTGATTGAGGAATTTAAGCAGCGCACGAAGGGCTATTTTTACGGCCAGAGAATCCTGGAAAATGTAGCTGATTTTAAAAAATGTACCGAAGGCCAATACTGCATTGAGCTGGAAAACAAGGATGTCAACTGGTTCGGCATTACCCATAACGGCTATGCCATATCCTTAAACAATAAAGATTTGACGGTCAAACTGTCTTTCAAAAACGAAGGCAAACAGGCCGGTGTCAGCTTTGTCGGCAGGTTCCCCGCCGAAGGCCGCGAATGGTGGAACGACAGGATTGGCCTTAACCTCTTTGCAGAATACGATTATCTTAAAATTTACCTGGAAACAGGCGATTCCAAAGACCAGATTGAGCTGATGAGTCAAAAAGTTCCCGCCGAATCAAACGGCTTTCATTCCATATATCTAATTTTCAAAGACAGCGGCAAAACAGTGAAAATCCTGTCACCCCAAGGCACAACCATCAAAGAACTTGATTTGCCAAAAATTTATCCGCCCACCCTTTCCCAGGGCTTATTTCCTGACAAGAAATTTTATTTAGGACTATCCTTAGCTCCAGGTTCTAAATTAACCATCAGCGAATTCTTCGGTTTTACTTTCTAATTTAAATGTCCAGAAAAAGCTTATGGCTCCTGACCCTGCTTATACTTACAGGAACTTTTTTGAGACTTTTTAAGTTTGATCATACTTTACTTCTTGAATCAGACCAGGCCATGGCCTTTCTTCTAGCCAACCGCATTATAAATTTTGGACATATTTTATTAGTCGGACCCAATACCTCTTTCTATGGAGTCAATATTTTACCTCCGACTTATTACTATATCGTCACCCTGATTTATTTTTTTTGGAGAAGTGAACTGGGAGTATCTTTGGCTTTTACTTTTATCGGAATTATGTCAATCCCATTAATTTTCTTATTGGCTAAAGAAATGGCTTTATCTGCTAAAACAGCCTTAATTGCCGCTTTTTTTTATACTTTTTCCTTTACTTTAATTAAATACAGCCGAAATATCTGGGAACCCCACTTTGTACCGTTTTTTGTAATTATTGCCCTTTATTTTGCCCATAAAGCTCTAAACCGGAAAAATTTTCCACTTCTCCTGCTTTCCATATTCTTATTTTTCATTTCCCTGATGTATGTTTCCTCCTTCCTCATCCTGCCCGCTTTTTTCTTCCTGACATATTCCGTCCTCATAAAAATCGATTCGGATTCAACACCCCCATTTCTTATAAATTTTTATATCTACATTCTTTTTTTCGCTCTTTTTTACTTTCCGAATATATCTTTTGAATTAACGAACAATTTCCCCTCATTAAATCCGATGAGAGACTTTCCCGTTTCAGAGTCAGGTAATTATTTACGGAATATAAACACTCAATTCTCTGTGTTTTTGCACTCATTCCTGCCGATTAACACCGGTCCGGTGTTCGCCACAATAATAATTTTTTTACTTTTTATCACTATCCCTTATTTGAGAAAAAACCTCCATTTGAAATGGATTTCCTATACACTGATCTCCGCCATTCTCCTCATCGGCATTTACCAGCGCGATGCTTATCCCCACCGCTGGTCAGCCATTTATCCCTTATTTATTTTGCTGGTATCATATTTTTTTTCACAATTCCCGAAGTTTGTTATTTTTCCGTTTATGTTTATATTTATTTATTCAAATTTCAATTATTACCGCTTCTATATTTCCACCAATAAATCTGATGAGATAAAAAGTAGCGTGGAAATCGCCGAGTTTATCTTAAAAGACAGCGGGGGAAAGTCTTTTTCAATTTTCACAGATACACCCTATAACCACACCAACTATAACACCGTCTATTACGTCTTCCTCATGGAAAAACTGGCCGGAAAACCCCTATACCTTCTCCACCCCTCCGGCAACTGGATTGATGCCGGCCTTAATACAAATAACCGAAACATCTATCTCATCTGCGAGGATTATTCAATCAATTATTTCGAAACTTTGTGCCAAAACAAATTTATTATGGAATACAATTTTGGGCAACCACAGGAAACGGCTTTTTATATTAAAAAGAAGACGATTTATAAATTCCGTGGCTTGGGAAATTAAACCGTTATTGAATTTCAGCAAAAAACGACCATTTCTTTTTTTCAAGCTGGTCTACTTTTGTTTGTAAATAATTACTGTGTTTTTTGTCAAATATAAAAAAATCATTACAGTCATGTACGTTTTTTTTCTTTAAATAGCACTTTATCCAAGCATTTTTATTATTTTTATAATAATTACCAACTTCGTAGCTGCTTTTATTATTAAAGAGAATAAAATATAGTATTGGAATTCCGATGGTTATAAATAGAATTTTTTTCAATTTCTTATTTAAAAAAAGTATTAAAGTCAAATAAGATGCCAAATAAAGAAAAACTATATGGCTGACATAACGACTTGAAGAAGCCACTTCAGGTCCAAACTTATTGCGGCCAAATATAATCGTAATGATAAATAGGATAGAATAAAAATACAAACAAAATATCGGGAATAAATTTAAATTTCTTTTTTTAATAAATTGTGTAATAAATATAATAAGAGCACCTAAAATTATTAAAGGAGAAATTAAATTAAATGGAAATCTTAATGTGGTTCCAAAAATTTGATTTATCATTCTTGTTGGTGTCTCATAAAAATAATATAACGTCGGAATTGTAAAATCGCTATGATCAGATGAAAAACCTATAAAATAAGAAGACGTAATCAATATAACAGTTATTAATACGATGACATTTGCAATTTTACTTTTAAGATTTTTAGCTTTGATAAATTTTAAAATTTCAAATAAGAAAACAAACAAATTTAAAAAAATTCCATGAAAACCAGAAAATGTGCTTAAGATGACTAATATAAGTATCGCAATATATTTCCACCCAAATTTAAGGTTAAATAGCCAAAAATATATATACATTATTATAACCGGAATTAAATACATAACCCGAAATCCTTCCAATAAGTTTTCATGATGATGTAAATTTATAATAATAATTGGAATGGCAATATCTGTAACTTCAAATTTTTTTGCTAATTTATATTTTAATGCCAGTGAAAATAAAGCTATTATTATTACTGAAATACCGAAACCAAAATTCTCAAATCTCGTATTCCAATAAGTTAATACTGCTAATGTTCTCATAATTATTAAGCCAACTCCTATACGATGTTCACTATATAAATAAAAAAACAATTCTTTAAAAGGTTTATTTTCAATAATCATATCCGCAATCCACCATTGATCGTCATACAGCAAATTTACAGCATATTTATTTATGAAACTAAATAATCTATAAGTGAGTATAACAGTAGTGAAAACGATCAAAAATAGAATAATTTTTTTCACGATTTAGAAATGACAGATCTAATTAATTAATATAAAATTTCATTTTTTTTTAACATTGTAATCGAGTAGACATTTTGTAAATATTAGTGTATTAATATCGATGCTTATTATAATTCGATCAGGGAAAGTAAACACATTTATCTTATGGTTTTTGAATATTTAAAATATCAATTTAAAGTGCATAAAATATTAATTGTTATTGTAATCTTAACTTTCTTATTTAATATATATATAACTTATTTAATCTATAAGATAAAAGGTTACAATCAGGTATATATAAATTACAATCTGGACGAAAATGTAAATTTATTATTACCTTCCTTATTTTTGTTCAATAGAGATAATTTAATTGATGCAAAAAAAAGAATCAATTCAAATGATCGGAATTTAAAAGATCCATTCAACCATTTAATCAAGGAAGCAGAAAATCTCCTGGAAGGTCAACCATTTTCAGTTACTCAAAAAATATTGTTACCTCCGTCAAATGATAAACACGATTATTACAGTATATTACCCTACTCATGGAAGAACGAAAGTGGAGAATATATCAATAAAGATGGCTATGTTAATCCTGAGATCTTAAATTATAAAGATAATTATAGATTGCAAACTATGGCCACTAGTAGTTTTAAATTGGCCTTGGCTTACTTTCTAACGGACGAAGAAAAGTATGCCTCCAAATCTGCAGATCAAATAAGAAAATGGTTTTTAGGCGATAAAACTAAAATGAATCCTAATTTTAACTGGGCACTGAGTACGCCAAATGGCCAGGAAGGTCAAGGAGGAAGTATTGAAGGCATGTTTCTCCCTATGGTTATTGAAGCAGATGGATTATTAACAAAATCAGTTTCATGGACGAATGAAGATCACAAGAAGTTAGAATTATGGTTCGATGAATTATTAAACTGGTTTTTAACATCAAAAATTCAATTAGAAGATGCTGAAAGTTTAAATAATCACGGAACATGGAATGACATTTTAACCGCTGATTTTTCATTATTCGTAGGGAAAAAAGATTTAGCTAAAAAAATATTAAATGATGCCCTTATTAAACGAATAGAAAAACAGATCGAACAAGATGGTAAACAAACTTATGAAATTTCACGATCAAAATCCTGGTGGTATTCAGTTTTTAACTTAAGAGCTTTATTCCATTTAGCCGAATTAGCTCGTCATGTAAATATCGATATGTGGAACCACACTTCAAAAGATGGCCGAAGTCTTAAGAAGGCATTAGATTTTTTAATACCTTATATTCAGGGGAAGGAAAAATGGCCGTATGATCAACTATCCGCTGAAATATGGTTTGTGGAGTCACAACAAGAAATAAATGAATTATTGGTGGATATTCTACAAGAAGCAGCTTTAGTTTATAAAGAAGATAAATATTTAGATGCAATAAAGTATTTAAATCCTGAAAAACAAGATTATAACGTCAGAAATCTACTCTTTCCAATTAGATAATTTTATATTTATTTATTTTGAATAATTTCAGATTTTTAAATTCCTGTTCAATTTCTACTTGAGTTAAAAAATTTATTTTATTAATATCAGACATTATTTTAATAGTATTCTCTTTCCGAATGTTTGATGGAGCACGATGATTTACCAAATAAAGGTATTTCTTACCACTATTTAATATAGTATTTTCTAATTGATCAATACTATTATAATTCCAAAAAGGTTCGTAAACTGCCTTTTCTGCTCCATTAGAAAATAAATATATTTGAATGCCAAAACCCCAATCGGCAGCAATAAAAACTGAATCAGTTGCCTTTTGAGATGCTAATTTAGCCAGAGTTGTGTATTCAGGATGAAATATTTCAGAATAAGATCCCTTAGACAATTTGTTTAATACATTTGAATAATTCAATATTCTATTTATAGTCAAAAAACTTAGAAATATTAAAAATAAAACATATACATACCTAGTTCGCTTATACTTTAAATTAGAAATATTTAAAGAAATCGAGATCGAAATGTACAAGAATGGTACGGCAAATAAATAATGGTATATAAAAGTATCCATAGGGAGAAGATATAAGAACAGGAAGATCGTTATCCAACTACTCAGAAAAAAATAAGGTAAAAAATAATTACTTCCACGAATGAATAAATAGCTAAAAATAATAATTATCAGTAATAATAGAATAATTTCTGTATGAATATTTAATTTAAATAAACTTTCAGCAAAAATGGATTTTACTAAAGTATTACCAGTTCCGATTGACAAAAAATTATAAAGTTTTATAAAAAAAACTGAAGCACTTAAAAAGTGATTTTGTTCTGTGTTTATTAATGAAAAAAATTTTTTATCCTTAATTAAATAATTCAAATTCAAAACGATCACGGGTAAAACCCCTAAAATTAATCCGGTTAAAGATATTAGAATATTATATAAATTAGCTATTTTTTTATAAATCAAGAATAAAATTATCAAGGTAGTTGGAATCAGCAACATAATAGCACTTAATTTGGCATAAATTGCAAGACCAAGCAAGAAACAAGGTATAAAATAATCTAAAAATCTCAGTTTATTTTTGTTAACTGCATTTAGAGCAAACAAAATAATAAATAAACTGGCAATTACAGGAATTAAAACCTGACCAAAATTAAATCTGAAAGAGAGCAGTAAAGATACATCCGAGATTAATAGAAATAGAAAAACAAATAATTGAACTGGTTTAATTAAACGGACACATAAAATCGAGAAAATTAAAATTGTTATACTCCATATAAAAGGATTAAACATCCGCCAACTAGCTATAGAAAAAGATGTTTTAAATAGAAGCAGATATAATCCGTATATATAACTTAATATCGCTCCTTGATATGAAGTAATAAATAAGGGGAATCCGTTAAATGAATAAAATACTGAATATTCAGATTTTATACCTCTAAAAACTAATGCGGCGGGTGCAAATGAAACTTCGTCGTAATAAAGTCCCTGTGCTTCCAAATTTAGAGTTGAAATTATAAAGTAAATAAAAGAAAAAAATGATCCGATTAATAAATATGGAAGTACTTTTTTTATAATTAATTTGTAATACACCCTTTAAGAGTGGAGCTTATTAAATTTTTATATAACTCTTCAGAAATTTTAAAATGTCCCTTCTGGTTAGGATGCCGGTCAGGAAAAAATAATTCTTGGGATGAATTTGAATTGAAAGATAACTTTAAAAAAGAAATTCTCTTTTCTGTTTTAGTGAAATCTTCAAAAAATTCTTCACTAGTTTTTCCCAAATCATTATAACTAACAAATAATAATCTATTTTTAAAAACAACTCTCAAATTGTCTATTACTTTTTTTTGATAATCCAATATACCATTTTTGCCGTACATTTCTGGTAATTCTTTAAATATTTTTTCCGATATCTCAAATTTAGAATTTTTTCCATTAAAATCTTTATATCCCATTTTCAGCAATTCCTCCCGTCTTGGATAATAATATTCATTTATATTTTGAAAATTCCAATTATTAACAAACCAAATTATAAGATCGGGATTATATTTTAAACCACGCTTTTTAAATCGTTCGAATGAATACATTAAATCATAACCGTGTACCCCTAAGTTAATAACCTCAAATTTTTTATATTGAGGACAATTTAATTGCCTATTTAATATATCTTCCAATTTTTCTGACCAATTATCTTGTGTTTTTAAATATACTCCATATGTATGTGAATCACCAAGAGTTACAATTCTGAAAGTATTCAATGGCTTATATAATTCGTAATCATATCTGTCATTTAAACCATCATTATTCATAGTAATTTCTATTTCATATCCAAGCCAATCCGCAGTAATATTTTCGGTTGAATTTGGTTTAGGTTCATAAAAGGAAGTCAGTTCTGAATTACCAAAAGTATTATTCTTTTTATTTATTTCATATGAATAATTTTCATTTGAAAGTGAATTTATTCGCTTCTTATATTTATTAGTAACATTTATTGACAAAATGAAAACTAACAATAGTAAAAAAGAAATAAATATAAAAAGATATATTTTTTTAAAGTTAGTCATTCCCGCTTAATACCAATTAAATCAAACTGACAAGCATTTGCTAAGTTTAACCAAGAATATCCGTCTAAAAAAATAGACAAACTATCATCTATCCTAGTATAAAATAAATAATGAAGATTAAAAGTATGAAGAAGGATTATTTTGATTAACCAATATCTTATGCAAAACTGGTGATTTTTATTGGACCATTATCGACTGTAGCTCCCGGCTTTAAATCACTACTGTGTTCTCCCCCATGCACTCCTCTAATACCAATCCCGCCATTTAGATCAGGATCGGAATTTACATCAGGAGGAATTTGATTTACATTTACAGAACCGATTTCCTCATCACTCAAAATAAAACGGGCAGTACCAGTCTCATCTAATTTTATTTTAAATAAATTCCATTGTTCCGGAACGAGTTTTTTTCTACTCCTCACAACATCAGTAGTCCCATATTTCCAATATGCAGGATGCGCAACTAACCGTGGCATATAGTTTTCCAAGTCAATAGCAAATAAAATACTTTCAACATTTTCAAGTTCCGTACCTTTTTTTACGGATTCATTAAAAAAAGAAGTGTCATTCCATACAGTTAATAAATTACCCTGATAATACAAATCGTTGATACAAATCGGAATTTCAATTTCTAAAGGCGGTCGAATAGTAGGTCCCATCAATACCATCTGATTCCAAAAAGGTGCACCCCGGTCAAGTTCACTAATAACATTATAATGCAATATATCTCCAATTTGGGGATCTTTTTGTAATTCGATTTCTCCAACTCCTGGCGGGTTTATATGCTTATGAAACCATAAGTTCGGATTCCATTCTAATTGTGTATTCTCATTTAATGTAGTTTGTGGACTTGAAAATTCCCAGGAGGGAACTAAAATCTCGGTAGCTGTGGGTGTAATAGTCAGTGTCGGACTCGAGGTTTCAGTAGGTATTAATGTCGGAGTAGGAGATGAATTAATAGTAATTTGACCTTCAGGAGTTTGACTAACCTGGACAAATCCTGTTGCAGTTTGAAATACCTGCGGTGTTTCAGTCGGTTTAATCTGACCGTTTGCTATCGCAGTCGCTGTCACTGCCTCAGATGTTCCTTCTAATCCCAATGTAGCAGCGATTTGAGCCATTGCTTCCTGGGCGGTGCATCCGGCTAGAAATCCACCCAAGACTCCTAATGCACCCATTTTTAGTATTTTTAAACCGTTATGAAGAAATTCTTTTCTTGTTGTCAACGGAAGAGTTTTATATCCGTAGTATATAGCTCCTCCACCTCCAAGTATCGCAGCGACTTTTGGTCCATTCTCGGAAATCTGGACAGCACCGTCTAACCAATCAATAAACCCTTTTGCGGTTTTTTCATTTATTCCTTTTAATTCGTACTTTGAATTATCAGATTCAAAAGTAATACGTTCAAATTCTCCTTCTGTCGCTCTATGAAATTTCCTCATACCTTGACCTAAACTGAATCCGTATTCAAGGATTTCTCTTCCATCCACGTCTATTGGCTTTATTCCTTCTATTGGCCTTAAAGCAAAATCCGGAATTCCGGAATATATCTCATTATTCCCATGAGATGCTTCCAATGTTTTCATTTTTTAATAAACCCCGACTTTCTCGGGGTTATTTAATTTCCTTTATACTTTTTAAACCTAACAAACTTAACCATAGTTCAATAGATTATAATTAAATTACCTTATATCATAAGCCTATAGTATTGTCAATAGGGAAAATAATTATATTGAACTAAAAAATTTTTAATTGAATTGGCTATTAAAGCATGAGCCAGAACATCATAATGACCAGGAAAATGTCCGCCACGGAATTTATCCCCTTTATTTGAGGCTTCTCTGAAAACTGGACGCAAATCAAAACAATTAAAACCGTTCTGATATTTCTTCCGAGTCGACCGGCAATATTCTTTAAAAAATTCTTCCCCCATATTCCTGTTATCTGTGAAAATCTCTTTCGAAACAGGCAAATAGACAAATAGTATCTGAGATTTATTTTCCATTGACGTCTTTGTCATAAAATCCAAAATAGCCTTTGTCATTTCTTCCATTTCCGCTTTTATTTGTCTCTCTCTTATTTTTGAACTTAATAAGGAAAAAAAATCAGCAATTTTAAATTTGAATGCTTCTCTTTTTAAAATTTCATCCACTTCAGGAATTTCATTGTTTGCAGTAATAATCTCATTATTGATTAATGTAAAAATCGGCTTGCTGTAATCACGAAAAGAAAGAATGTTTCTATCCATATCACTTTCGAGAAATCCCACAATAATCATATCGGGTTGATATTTTATTCCTTCTGTTTTAAGTTTTAAGAACATTTGGTCATGACCATATCCACCAACCCCCATATTAATGACTTCTGATTCAGTTAGTAATTGTTCCAGTAAATAAGAAAACGTCTGGTTATCTGAAACTTCTTCACCAAAAGAAAAAGAGTCGCCCAATATCAGAATTCTGGTTTTTCCTTCATGCTTCAACTTACTAAACTCCTTATCATCTCTTATTCCTACTGAATTGGTAGTTAAAAAAGCTCCTTTTCCAATATCGTGATTTTTTAAATTTGATCTGGGGTTCCAACCTAAAATTTTATCGTAACGGTATATGGAAAAATAATTGGCGACATCTTCTTCAACATATCTTCTGTTTCTAATCCATCTTAATCTCCACCAGGCATCATTGTTAACGTAATGATTATCCAGGAAGGACGTTTGCAGAAAGAGGTATCGGAAAAATACTTCCAAACTGATCACGAGGAATATAATAAGCAAAATAATAAACAGCCTTTTTCGGTGTTTTCTCATTAATTCGGATTAGTCGATAATTTCCTGATATATTTCTTTCAATTGACTATAATGTAACTCCGGACTAAATTTTTTTTCTACTAGCATACGACCATTTCTTCCCATTAATTTTAATAATTTTGGATTTTGCCATAACTTTAGGAGTTTTTTTCGGAATTGGTCATGATTGTTGACTTCAAACAATAAACCCGTTTCGCCGTTTTTAACAATTTCCGGAAGTGCCCCGATTCTGCTTGCCAGAACCGGTTTTCCTGAAGCATAAGCTTCAAGAAGTGATATCCCGAAGATTTCATATGATTGGGAAGGGTAAACTATAAAGCGACATTCACTGATGATTTTTTTCAAATCAGATTCGGGAATAAATTCTGATCTTATTTCAATATTTCTGAATTTGTTTACCTTTATCATATTTTTCAATTCAATTCCAAGAGGTCCTTCTCCGGCAATGATAAGTTTGACATTAGGTAATCGTCCTACATTCTCAACCAAAAATTTCAATCCTTTCTCTTCTGATAACCTACCGAAATAAAGGATATAACTTCCGATTTTTCGACTTTGGTGGTATTTTCGGTAATCAACAAAGTAGGGGAGAATCTTAATCCTCTGAGAAGGTATACCGTACTCGACCAACTTCGTTGTCATAAATTCACTTGGCGATATGAACAAATCAATATTATTTTGATATATCTTCAGGAAATAATGGAAATACTGTTCTAAGCTTTCGGCAAAGCTGGCCAAATATGAATTCTTGATGCATTTATGAATAACTGTCTGGTAATATTTGTGCGGTTTGGAGACTTCACAAATATGGTCTTGGTGAAATAAGTTGTTATGATGGGGAGAAATTAAATGAAAATCGCCAACTGTATGGACAATCGGAATCTTTCTTTTTTTTAATTCCAATAGAATTGACGGGGAAATATGATGATAAATCTGGTGAAGATGAGCAATGTCGGGCTGAAAATCATCTAATAATCTAGCTATTCTACTTCTGGATTCACGGGAATATATCATGCGGGAAAAGAGATTTATACTCCGGCCAAAACGGGGTTTTGTAAAAGAGGCGTTACTGACAAAGTACTTCGACCATTTTGTTTTATAATTGCGCGGGTGATCCATGGAAAAATAGGCAACCTGGTGGCCTTTTTTCTCCAGTAGATTTGAAAGTTCGAGATAATACCGTTCTACACCGCCGACGATGTGATAAAATTTATTGATTTGCAGGATATGCATAGACAGAAAAATATTTTAGCGTTTATCGGAGATAATTATAACAGTCAGATTGACCAGATAGAACACTATCTTCCTCTCCACCTCTCCCGCTATTATAACGTGACTGTTTTTGAATTTCCCAGGATAAACCGCACTTTAACCCTTTTGGCAAAAAGGAACAAGCTTATAGAGAATTTAAATCAACGCCTGACTGTCTTTCATTCCTTCGCTGTATTTCCCTTTGGCAAAACATTCATTCTTTTTAATCTCCTGAACCATCTTCTCAATTATTGGCTGTTGACTTATTTACTGAAGGAAAAATATGATTTGATTATATCTCTGACTCCTGAAGCGGCTTTCCTACCGAACCCCGGGAGAATCCCGCTGATTTATCATGTTTTGGATGAATATGGCGCTTTACCGTGGTGGAATAATTTTTTTGCCAGAAAGCAGCTGAAATTTTTGGAAAAAGAAGCTGTCGCCAGATGCCGAAAAATAATTGTCGTTTCGGAGAAACTTAAAGAAAAATTTATTGCCTCAAAAAAAAGAATATCCCTCTTTCCGACTCCTGTTGAAATTGAGCAATTCTTCGTCAGAGGAATAACTGAAATCCCCGATGATTTAAGAAAGCTTCCCAAACCGATAATCGGTTTTGCCGGATCAATTACTTTTAAAAATAAAATCTGGGAGGAACTACTGGAAGAGCTCATGAAGACAATACCTGACGCATCCCTGGTACTGATCGGAATAATCAGGGATGAAGTTTTCAATATTAGGCATTATGTTGGAAAATATCCTAATTTTTATTATCTGGGACTAAAAAAGAAAGAAGAAATTCCGCAATATATTAAAAGATTTAATCTCGGAATTATTCCTTATAAACTTAACAGCTACGGCCAGGCTGCCTACCCGGTAAAAGTGATGGAATATTTATCCTGTGGAATTCCGGTGGTGGCTTCCGATATGCCTTCACTGTCTGAACTTAAAAAGAAAAAGTTGATTTATACGGCCAAAACTTCTCAGGAATTTGTTAAAAACTGTCAAATAGCCATAAATGAAAATAGCCTAATTTTGAGGCAGAAGAGGATTAATCTGGCAAAACTATATTCCTGGCCAATTCAGATTAAGAATTACTTAAAGCTGATTGAAATCAAATCATATGCGAAAACCTGACTTATCAGCAGTCCTCGTTTGCTTTCGCAGCCAAAAATATCTCGGAAACTGCGCCAGGAGCCTGAAAAAGTCTGCTGAAAAAGCAGATTTGTCACTGGAAATCATCATAGTCATCAACGATGGGCATAAAAAAGGCTATGACTCAATAAAAGGAGCAAGGATTTTCCATGACGGAATAAATCACGGCTATGCTGAAGGTATAAATCTCGGAACTAAATTGGCAAGCGGAAAATGGCTAGTAATAGTCAATCCGGATACGGAAACCGATCCTGCCGCTTTCAGGGGGCTTAAGAAGTATTTCCCGGATAAGCATACGGCAATAGTCGGACCGAAAATTATAAATCCCGGCAATAAACTGCAACTGTCTGTTAATTTTGAGCCATCGCTGTGGAATATTTTCCTCGAGCAGAGCTTTCTCTATAAACTATTGCCGTTTCTGCCTCAATCTAAAGCCAATCCGGTACTTTACAGTCAAACACAACGTGTGGAAGCTGTCGAAGGTACATATTTTGCCGTCAGAAAGGATGTTTTTCATAAAATAGGCGGTATGGATAATAGGTTTTTTCTGTACTTTGAGGATTTGGATTTATGCCGCAGAGTCCGAAAATCGGGTTATCGGATAATTTTTGATCCCGAAATTCTGGTTTTCCATTATGGTAAAAAAAGTTCGGGAGGAGTGACTGACGGCGCTTATTATTTAAGAAGCTTATACAAATATTTAAGGAAATATCACAACGAAATATACGCCAAAACCGGTATCCGGATGCTATATCTGGGCAGTTTGTTAAGATTATTTTTTTGGAAAATAAGAAGGGGAAGAAGCGGAAATCGGAAAATGGTATATCTTAAGAAAGTCATAAATGAATTTCACGGCACACTATCAAACTAATACAGGTTTGCCAACAGGTGTTTGGACATTGCATATTGTAATTTAAGTTGGTATTTGGTAATATGGGTAAATATGCGGGGCAATTTATATCCCACTACCGTTTATTTAGATGAATATTTAAAAAAGCAGGTCACTCTGCTTTCTCTGGCCACAGGCAGACCTAAAGCCGAGGTTATCCGGCAAGCTCTGCGCAATGGAGTTAAAACCATCGAGGTTAAGCCGTCTGTTTCCAGCAAAGCACTTCTGGACTTAGCTCAAGAGGTAAGAAAATTACTTAAAAATGAAAAATTGCCTAGGGATTTATCTGAGAAACACGATAAATACACCTGGGAATAAAAATAAACGTGGCTATCCCTACCATCATTGTTGGTGACGCCGATGGTTTAATTGCACTCTTTAACAAGGAGGATAACCATTCCTCTGAAGCCTTTTCGATACTTGAAAAACTGATCAATTCCGGCGGCGGTATTATCTATCCGGTAACCGCTATCACTGAGGCTATTACCACACTACAACGAAAATTGAATAAACCGGTCTTAGCCGGCGTCATTGCCAAACAAGTAAAGGAAAGCAAGCTGACCGTCGAAACCGTCGATCAAGGTGTTTTAGAACAGGCGGCTAATCTGTTTGACCCCGGCGGTTCAAAACAAAACACGCTCTTTGACGCAATTGTGGCTGCTGTTGCTAAAAAATATTCCATAGATACTATTTTTTCATTTGACAATTGGTATAAGAAGCAGGGATTTAAACTGGCGGGAAGTTTGTTTTGAAATCACCTGATAGACAGATCGACCGGACTTGAGATCGGGCTTTAAATTTAGGTATAATCATGATGCTTATGAATCAAATTCTGAAAAAGCGGTTAGCGGATATTTTCAGATCAAAAAAGGGGATATCAGCGGCCTATCTTATCGGATCATATTCCAAAGGAAAAGAAAGATCTGACAGCGATTTTGATCTGGCGGTTCTGGTGGATGATAAAAAGGTTTTAGGCGATGAAAAAGTCTATGAATATATCCGGCATTTGCCGTTTCCCAAAGATTTGGATTTATCCGTGGCGGACAGGAAATCTTCACCGCTTTTTTTATTTGAAATAATCCGGGGAGAGCGGATTTATGAGAGGAATAAGGAAGAAATGGCAGATTTTGAAGCTAAAGTCCTACATAAATATTACGATACCGGATATCTGAGAAAAATATATTACTCATATTTAACGGATAAATTTCCCCGTGCCCATCAATAAGACAATACTTGCCAAAAAGCTTGATTTTCTGAATGAAAATCTGGCAAAAATAGAAAACATGGATTTTGCCGAAGATGAATTTGTCGGTCAAGCTGATATTCATGATCTTTTAACCTTCAGACTTCAGCAATCTGTAGAAACGTGCATAGATGTAGCGGTTCATGTTATTGCCGAGCTGAATCTTCCCCGAAAGGAAACCGCCAAAGATGCTTTTTTACTTTTAGGAGAACAGAATATTATTTCCAGAGATTTGTCTTTACGGATGGGAAGAGCAGCTGATTTCAGAAACCGGGTGGTTCATGGATATAATGATTTTGATTTCCGTCTGCTTTTTAGAGACTATCATGATGATGTAAATGATTTAAGAATTTTCGGCTCCCAAATTTTAGATTTCCTGGAAAAAAATAAATAGGTTTCATCCTTTACAGTAAATGGTTTACTGATAGGCTGTACTGGTTCTTCGTCTGATATCGGCGATGATTAAAATTTTTCTATTACTTTTTCTGCCTTTTGACCCTTACCCTTCCTGACTAGTTCAACTTCACTTTTGAGGGTTTTTATATATTGCTTATTTGTCAGTTCATTCAAAGCTTCCTTCAGTTCCTCATTCATCTCTTTCATTTCCAGATATTTTTCCAATGATAAGAGCATGGCGGCGGGTTTGCCATTCTGGGTAACCACAATTTCCTCTTTTCTTTTTTGTAGTTTTTGCAAAAGGCTGGTAAGATTTTTTCTGAGTTCGAATGCTCCAATAAAGGTTGACTGTATTAAATCCATAATGATATCCTTAAGAAAACTTTATGTAAACATTATGATTATATATTTGGTAGAATATATTGTCAATGATACGCGTTGAATCATCAGAAATGTACCGGAAACTGATTCGTTGAATCATGGGAGAATGTACTCCAAATATTCCTGCCCGGAAAAGGAGTACTTATGCTTACCATGAAACAAAAAAGGGCAGACCAGACTGTATAAGAAACCTGTCGTCTTATCAAGTGTTAAGAAATGGAAAAAGCGGAAATCAGAAAATGTTATATCTAAAGAAAGTCATAGATGAATCTAGGAATATCGTCTTGCAAATAGGACAATAAAGTAGTAATCTTGTTTTGTGAACACGATATTAAGGACACTTTTATTTGAATGGAAAGACCGGAAGCTGCCCCCGATAATAGAGCGTGATACTCACTTGGACACTTCACTGCAAGAGGGAACCAATAATGTTACCGTTATTACCGGCTTCAGGCGGGTAGGGAAGACATATCTACTCTACCAGGCTATAGAAAAGCTGTTAGAAATACATCCCCGCGAAGAAGTGGTTTATATAAACTTTGAAGATGAGAGAATAATAACACCCTCTACAGATTTATTGACCGGCCTAATACCGGAAATACAGGCAACTTTTGGCAAGAAACCTAAATATCTCTTATTAGATGAATTACAGCTCGTTCCTAACTGGTCAAAATGGGTGCGCAGGATATTAGACAGTGAAACCATACAGCTATATATAACCGGCTCCTCATCAAAAATGAGCAGTGCGGAATTACCGACCGAGCTCCGGGGCAGGTCATGGGAAATAATGGTCAACCCTTTGACTTTTAAAGAATTTTTAAGATTCAAAAAAACTAATATTGATTTTGAGAAATTAGACTTTGTAAAAGACGAAATGGCCCGATTCAGATTTCTTTTTGATGAGTACCTGGTATATGGCGCATTACCGGCAGTAGCGTTAACCGCAACAGAAAAGAAACAGGAACTTCTGCAAACCTATTTTCAAACAGTCGTACAACGGGATATAGCCGAAAGGTATAAAATAGACAACGATACAGCACTAAGGACTCTTCTTAAACTGCTTCTTAATTCAAGCTATATAACCATTTCAAAACTGGCAAATTCCCTAAAAAGCATGAATATACCGGTAGGAAAGTCAACCGTAGATAATTACCTTTCTTATATAGAAAGCTCGTACTTTATGAACGAGCTGTATATTTACAATCGGGCAGTCATCAACCAATTGCAATATCCGCGTAAAGTCTATTTTGTTGACACCGGCTTTATGACCGCCCTTTCTACGAAATTTTCAAAGAACATGGGGAGGTTATTTGAGAATATAGTTTTTCATAAACTGGCCAGAGAAAACGATACTAAACACTATTATAAAGACGATAAAGGAAACGAGGTTGATTTTGCCATACTCTCAGAAGGCAAAACTACCGCTTTATATCAGGTTTGTTTTGATTTAACTGATGAGGAAACCCAGAGCAGGGAAGTAAGGGCACTTATAAAAGCAGGTAATAACCTTAAATGCCGAAACCTTAATCTTTTAACTTTGGAGAAACCGGATAATTATAAACCACCTCAAGAAATAAAAATTATTTCAGCTGCAGAATTTTTCTCATAACAATACTATCCTATCGTCTTGTCAGGGTAAGTGTAATTGACATACTTTATTGATAAGTTATATTTGTTCTTCAACTGATATTCTTTGGGGGTTTTGAAGGATTTTGCAGCCTGTTTTGTGAAATAACATGTTTTATTCGTAATTGCGCAGAGAGATGGTGTTCTGGTATTCGAGGCTGGATTGCTGTTCGGCAGGCAGAGCGCTGGTACCGCTTTGGGAAAGGGTGAAATTGACAAAGACGTATTTGGGGGAGAGGGGAGGGGTGGGACAAATGACGCTGAAGACACAGCTGTTACTTTCGACTTTGACCCGGCTGCCGATTAAAGGCTGGATAGTCGGCTGGAGAATTTCGCCGCTGACCGAGGCTAAAACATCACCGGTACACTCAAAGGTCGTTTGGTAACCGTCGCGGTTGGTAATGGTCAAAGATGTATTATTGATATTGCATAAACTCTCATCGATATAGACGGAATTACGCACCATCGAGTCGATGACCTGGCCGGCATAGTCGGCATTTTGCTTGACATCCTTCATGATTTCCCCTTTGCCCTGGGCTTTGATACCCAGGATAAAGGCTTCGGTGGTTATCGTCCCCAGGATAGACATAAGTGTGATAACCACCAATAACTCTATAAACGAATAACCGGAATTGTTTGAATTTTTAATTTTCATGCTCATCTCCAATCAGTAATGCATGACGATAATTCAACCTGCGGGTGGGGGGTAATAATCCCTGCCGTATCCCAGGTGACCGATGCCGTTGTTTTATAAAAAATCGGCTCAGGAGTGATGGTCACGTCAGGCTGGAGACAATCATCGGCAGAAGCACTATAGATGCTTAATGATTGGCCGAATTTACCGGTAGAGGTTACATCCGGTATGGGAGTCAGCTGGTTATTAATATAACAAATCGAACTGCAATATTGCCATAATGAATCGATCCGGCCGGAATCACGCATCACCCTGGCCCTTTCGATCTGTTGTTTAGCCAGTTGGGTTGAGGTACTTCTGTTGCGGGAATAATCGGCATTCCTGATGGCATAAAGCTCGACGACTACCACTCCCGACAGAAAAAGGATGATCAAAGTCAGGGCGACAATGACTTCAATCATGGTTTGGCCGGATTTTATGGACATGTTTCGGTCAATCCTCCGGAATCAGTGATCTCTCCGGATCGGCTGATATTTATTTTGTAATAACTGCCCGCCATACCCTGTTTTGACAGACAGACAGTCACATCCTCATCGACGCCGGGCGGATCAGCGGAAAAAGTAACAACCCATATTTCCGGATAGACGGTCAAAGAAATATCACTGCCGAGATTGAAAGCGGTTTCCGTATAAGGGGTAGGATCGGGAGGTGTATAGTAACAATTGCCGTAGAAAACCTTGTTGCTGAAATCAACCACCCAGCCATGGGAGATATCTTGGGCATCTAAGGAACAGTCGCAAACCGTGCAGTCTATTTCCCGGTTGTAGGCACGGCTTTGGACATCCCTCAAAATATTCTTCATATTCTGCCCGGCGGTCACTAATTTCTGGCGGTCGGCAATCGTCGCATAACCGGTATAGGAGCCTCCTACCAGAATCAGGATTATAGCAATCGTCACCAGAATCTCTATAATCGTAAAGCCGTTTTTTAGAATTTTGAATTTTGAATTTGCCATCAGGGATTGCTGACCATGTAATTGCAATTAGAAGTGCAGGCACTCAATACTTCAGTACATAATTCAGATGCATCCCCGTTTTCCAGATGAGCGCAAATTTTATAAGTTAATTCGTTTAACCTTATATAGCAGTATTGAAAATCGGGAGATTTAGGGTCTTCGGGATAACTAGCTATATAAGTTGGGCCGATAGCAGGCCCGCACTCTGTGTCATTTTCCGGATAATAACTGTAATCAGATTTAAAGATTTCCAAAGCGCTTCTGATTTTTTCCAGTTCGGTTTTACGAAGAGCATCGCGGCCGCCGCGGGTAATCGCCTGAAAACCGGTAATGCCTATGGTGGACAAAAGAGCGATCAGCCCTACTGAAACCAGGATTTCGATAATGGTAAAACCGTAACTATTTTTCATTGCAGACTCCCGACGCAATAAGGGTCTGCCTCTGTCTCCAGAGTAGCGCAGATATTATATTTAGTAGCATCGCATTCATTTAAATCAGGACAGACATAGGGATCGCCTGTTTTTGGATCTTCCGGCAAATTAGACAGAATATTGATATCCCCGGTTCCGGCATAACAGATTATGCCGACAAAACTTCCGTCAGGTTCCGGCAGGGGATATTGGTTGCCGCAAGTTGTGTAATATTGTTCGAGAGCGTTTTTTATTTCACGAAGATCAACTTTGCGTTTGGTATCGCGGGCCTTTTGCCTGATATTAACCAAATTGGGGACAACCACTACAGAAATCACAGAGACAATGGCGATGGCCACTAAGATTTCAATTAAGGTGAAGCCTTTTTTCATATTACTCCTGATTACTGCTTTTTAATACATAGTTATATTCCAGCCCGTCGGCACTGCAAGTTACCGGGATTGACAGTCTTTCAGAATCGTTGGGATTCTCCAGATTGGTATAAATGATAAAAGTGTTTTCATCGCTTCTGTCATAACAATAACTTCTGTTTGATAAAGGGTCATTGGGGATTTTTTGAAGGTAGATTAAGCTGGCGTCGTCCGGATTGGCAAGGGAACCGCCCCAAATAAGCTCCAGGGGATAATAAGCCTCATCGTTATAATAAAGCTCCAGAGCTTCCACAATTGTCTTTAAATCCTGTTTACGGCGCGAATCCTTACCCTTATTGATGGCTGAAATAAAATTTGACCAAAGGGCAGTCGAGAGAATGGCCAAAAGGGCCATGACGATAATTATTTCAATCAGGGTAAACCCTAAAGAACGTCGGGCAGCCATTTTATTAAACGAATTGACTGAAAAAGCGAATAAGAGAATCTCCGTAAAAATGGCCGACAAAGGCAGCCGCTACCAGGAAGGGACCGAAAGCAATGGTGCTTTTGAGCTTCTTTTTACCCATTGATACCAGTATCAGAGAAAGCAGTGCTCCTGTCAAGAAAGCCAGATAAAAAACAACAATTATTTTGGGGAAACCGGCAAACATACCGATAAAAAAGGAAAGTTTGACGTCGCCAAAGCCCATGCCGCGGCCGCGGGTAACCAGGAATAAAAACAGGAAAAGCAGCATGAAACCGGCGCCGCTGAGGATATTACTTAAAAAAAACTGCGGAAGGTATAACCACTGGTAGAAAAGGGTGGTTAACGTCAATATGAGGGTCAGACCGTCCGGAATTATATGGTGCCTCAAATCAATAAAGAAAATAACCAGAAGGACTGAAACTGCCAAAAAGTAATAAAAGAGGGTAACAAAGCTTTCGAAGCTAGCCGAAAGGGGATACTTGAGATATACAAAGACAAAAAGAAAGGCAGTCAACAGTTCAAAAAGAGGGTATTTTAAGGATAAGGGGCGGCGGCAATAGCGGCAGCGGCCTTTAAGAAATAAGAAGGAAATCAGAGGCACCAGGTCGGCAATTCTAAGTGTTTTGCGGCAGAAGTCGCAGTGGGATCTTTTGAAGATGATATCCTCACCCTTTGGCAAGCGGTCAATCAATAGATTGATAAATGATCCAACTGCCAGACCGAGAAGGAAAGTAAGAAAAATCAATAGTGTCTACTTGATACAGATATAACAGGTGTCGCTGCCGCCACCGTTAGCCACACAGGTCGTACCGTCCGTTCCATCAATATTGTAAATTGCACTGGGGTCATTAATAAATGATTTGGATTCAGGTAAATAGCAGACATTCAAATCATAAACACCAGCCGTTGCTGTCGAAGTAATATTCAGTTTACCCAGATGCGTACCGGCCGAAGCGACGAAATTACTCTTAAGTTCCCCGTTATCAACCAGCATGTCGATATAACCCGTATCAGCCGTTGTCATACTGGCATCATCTCCGGCCGTGGTGGCCAAGTCGACTGACCAGGGAAATGCTCCCTTAGTTGCCTGGTAAGAGATAAAGGCCCTGTATATATCATTGGCTAAACTTCTCCTGGTGGAATCCGTGCCTTTCCTCAACTGCTGGAAAGGATCGAGGGTGGCCATCAGCCCGATGGCCAGGGCGCCTAAAAGTGCCACCACGATCAGAATTTCAATTAACGTAAACCCGGAGGAAAAAAATTTATTTTTCATAATAACATTATCATATGCATAATCAAAATACTTTGTCAATCAGAACTTACTAGTCAGGGAATAAATAGGCAAAAGGACCGCCATAACCAGGAAACCGACACCCAATCCCAGGACTATCATGATCAAAGGCTCTATCATGGTCGTCAATGTCCTGACAGCGCTATCGGCCTCTGTTTCGAAATAAACCGATAATTTATTCAGGGCATCGCCTAATTGACCGGTATGCTCACCCACAGCCACCATCTGACCCAAAATAGTCGGCATCATCTTGTTTTCCAATAATGGATCGGACAGCGGAAAGCCTTTTTCCACTTTGCGTGCTGCTTCCATAAAGGCATCACGGTAAATCACATTGCCGGTGGTATTCTGGGCAATTTCCAGAGAAGTCAGAATAGGTACTCCTCCGTCAATTAAAAGGGCCAGGGTTTTGGTGATTTCAACCAATGTTGATTGCCTGATAATCGGACCGAAGATGGGAATCATGAGGACAACTGTCGAGATAATAAATTGCCCGTATTTGGAACGGCGCATATAGAAAAAAGTTATAAACAGTAAAACTGCTGATAGCACAAAGAGATACCAGGAGTTTACCAAGAGTGAAGAAATGCCTATTAAAATTCTTGTCGGTAGCGGCAATTCGATATCAAATTCAGAATAAAGCGAGGTCAACCGCGGAACGACGACAGTCATGACAATAAATGTCACCACCACCATACCGGAGACAACGATAGCCGGATAAATCATGGCCCCCTTGATTTTATTGCGGAAGTCGCGGCTTTTCTCCAGGTTTTCAGAAAGGCGCGCCAGGATTGTATCCAGCTTTCCGGAAGCTTCACCGGCCCGGACCAGAGCCAGATAAACCGGCGGAAAAACCCTGGGATATTTTTCCAAAGCCAAAGCAAAGGATTTGCCGGATTTAACCTCTTCCTCAATTTTCCTCAAAAGCACAATCAGTTTCGGTTTTTTAATTTGCTGGAGCAGAATTAAAAGTGATTCGTCCAAAGTCAACCCGGCCGTGATCATGGTCGACAATTGTCTGGTTATATGCACCAAATCCTGAAAAGAGACACCGCTACCGGCTGCCGCTTTGAAATATCCCTGTTGCTTTTCTTTCAGCCTGATAATGAAATAACCCCGCTCATGCAGAAGGTTCTGGGCTTGTTTAAGAGAATTAGCCTCGATAATGCCGTCAACTGTCTTTCCCTCCGTATCCTTAATTTTATAAGTAAATCTGGACATATTCAGCGAATTAATTGAAGGTAAGTAGCCGGACGTAAAGCATACTGCACAGCTATCTCATTGGCAATCAGGTTCTGGTCAACTTTTTGTCTCAAATGTTCTTCGAATAGCATCATGCCGCTCTCTCCCGATGTCTGGATAATATTGTCAATCATATGCGTATTGCCTTCGCGGATGGTATTTTTCACCGAATCCGTGCCCAAAAGAACTTCACAGATAGGCAGTCTGCCGCCGGCCACCATCGGTACCAGCCTTTGGGAAATAATACCGCGCATGACCATGGACAGCTGCATTCTGACCTGGGCCTGTTGCCCGGAAGGAAAAATATCAATGATGCGGTCGATTGTTTGGGAGGCGGAATTGGTATGCAAAGTCGAGAAAACCAGATGTCCTGTTTCAGCAATTGTCAAAGCTGCAGAAATTGTTTCATAATCACGCATCTCGCCGATAAATACCACATCAGGATCTTCCCTGACAGCATATTTAAGCGCATTCAGCCAGGAATGGGTATCCTGGTACATCTCGCGCTGGGAGATAATGGCTTTTGCCCGGGCAAACTCGTACTCAATCGGATCTTCTATGGAAATAATATGAGCCTGCCGGTTTTCATTGATGATCTGGATGATGGAGGCGATCGTGGTTGATTTTCCCTGTCCGGAAGGCCCGGTCAGCAGGACCAAACCGTCTCTGAGAGTGGCAAAATTGGCTAATATTTGCGGCAAATTCAGTTCTGCCAATGATTTGATTTTTGTGGGGATCACCCTGAAAGAAGCAGCTAACGTATTCTTCTGGAAATAACTGTTTACCCGGAAGCGGTGTTTTTCCTCACTGTTCAATTTAAAAACCGCCGAAAAATCAAGTTCGCGGTTGGCTATCAGTAATTCTTTTTGAGCGGCTGATAAACAGGAAAAAATCATATTTTCAATATCCTGGCTGTTTAGGATGTTCATTGAAAGTAAAGGCTTCAACTCGCCGTTGATGCGAAGAGAAGGGGGATACTCCGCTACCAAATGCAGATCGGAGGCACCTCTGGTAATTGTCAGCGATAAAAGTTCGGTCAGATCCATATTATTCCTGGGCCACCCGGAAAATTTCTTCCAAAGTCGTCACACCGGCCAGTACTTTCAGATAACCGTCCTGTTTTAAAGTTATCAGGCCTTCGGCAACTGCCTGTTTTTCAATGTCTTCCGCTGAAGATCTTTCCACAATTAATCTGGCAATGGTTGGCGTCACCACTATTGTTTCAAAAATGCCTCCCCGGCCCAAATAACCTGAATTATTGCATTCCTTACAGCCTGCACCTTTATAAAGTTTTATTTGACCGGGCGGCATTAATTTACCCAAAACCGAGCGGATATCACTCTCTGCTTTAGCGTCCGGGAGAAATTCCTGTTTGCAGGATGAACAGATTTTCCTGATGATTCTTTGGGCTTCAACCGCATTCAGGACGGAAACTATCAAAAAGGGTTCTGCTCCCAGATCCAAAAGCCGGGGGATGGCGGTGGCCGCATTATTGGTATGAAGGGTTGAGAAAACCAGATGGCCGGTTAAAGCGGCCTGGATAGCCAATTGCGTTGTTTCGCTGTCACGGATTTCGCCGACTAATATGATGTTGGGATCCTGCCTCAAAAAGGCTCTCATGCCGGAAGCAAAAGTCAAACCCGCCTGCAGATTTACTTGGACCTGATTTAAACCGGGAATTTCATATTCTACCGGATCCTCCAGAGTAATAATATTGACATTAATGACGTTTAAGCGGGACAAAATTGAGTATAAAGTGGTCGTCTTGCCTGAACCGGTCGGTCCGGTTACCAGAACTATGCCGTGGGGTTTGGTGACCGCTGTCTGCAAATTTTTTAGGGCCACACCGGACATACCTAATTCCTGAAGTGTCGGTATGCCGCCTGTCTTACGCAAAAGTCTCATCGTTACTTTCTCACCGAAGACCGTCGGCAGTGTCGAAACCCTTAAATCAATCTCTTCCGCCGCCGTTTTGAAATTAAAGCGGCCGTCCTGCGGCAGTCTTTTTTCATCAATTTTCATATCGGCCAAAATTTTGATGCGGGATAATACAGCATCATGGACCGAGCGTGGCAAGGCCAGTTTCTCGACCAGCATACCGTCAATCCTGTATCTTATTCTGGTTCTTGATTCTTGAGGTTCGATATGGATATCTGAAGCGCGGTTTTTGACGGCAAAATCAAGGACAGTCGAGACGATTTTAGCGATGGGGGCTTCTTTGATAATCTGGTTTAAATTCTCAGCTTTGACTGTCCTTATCCCCGGCGAAGCATCTTTTAAAGCCTCTGTCACTTCAGTCGTCAAACCCTGGGCATACTGTTCATCGATTTTAGCGATAATTTCCTGTTCGTTGACTAAATAGGGAATTATGCTTTTGCCGCTTTTTTGTTCCAAAAATTCAATAAGAGGCAAGTTTAAAGGATCTGTCATGGCCACCGCCAATTTCCCGGTTTCTTTATCTATTTCAAAAGGAATCAGCTTATATCTTTTGGCGACCGGTTCAGGCAAAAGGAGAAGGATATCAGGGGAAATCCCGCGGCCCAGAAGGGAAATAAAGGGCACATTCAAAGCGCTAGCTTTGGCCTTTAATAATTTATCTTCATCCACCAAGCGGTTCTTAAGGAGTATTTCCGCGACCGGAGTATCGGAGTTGATGGCATCCACTCTGACTTTTTCCGCCATCTCAGGCGTCAGGTCACCCTGGTCGGTGAGTATTTGCAGAATCTTCTGAGCGTGATCCATAGGCAGGCTCCTCCCTGATCTGACCGGGGAGGGATATTTTTATTATCAATTTTTTGACTTATAATTGTCAATGAAACAATATGAAGACTTATCTGATTTTAAGTAACAGCCCGAATTTCAGTCAGGAAAAAATCAACGGCTTTAAAAAAAAATATGCGGTAGCCGATGTCGATACTTTCCCGATTAAAGCGGAAACCTCCATCGGTATTGCCCAAGTACGGCAGACTTTAGCCAATATGAAAAACCGGCCTTTATCCGGGGAAACTAAAATGCTGATAATTGAAGGTATCGATCATGCAACCGTTGAAGCTCAAAATGCCCTCCTCAAAATTTTGGAAGAAGCACCTGAATCAACTGTCATCGTCATGACGGCAAGGAATGATAATCAAATTTTACCGACAGTCCTCTCCAGAAGCCAAATTATCAGAGATAAAAAAGGTGAGACGCCGGTATCAAATTATCTGCCGGAAGAAAATCTGGCTGAAATTATGTCTGCCTCTGCCGGTCAGAGATTAGAGTTGTCGGAAAATTGGATCAAAACACGTGAAGATGCTTTAGTCTTTCTGGACAAACTGACCGCAACTTTGGAAAAACAGTTAATGTCGACCCAAAAAGGCCATGTCCTAATAGCCAATTCCATAAGGCGTTCTTTACAGGCGCGAAAATTTTTGGAAGGGAACGTCAACTACAAGCTGGTCATCGACATCCTCCTCCTCGGCTTCCCTCAATCCTGACGATCCCGGATCGTCATATATTTGACAATCCGGGATTTTCTGCATATTTTGTAGTTATGCCGCGCCGTAAAACTTTCTTTACAGAGGGGGAATATTATCATATATTCAACAGAAGCGCCTTCAAACAACCGATATTAACCAAAAAGAGCGATTTAACCTTTTTCCATCAGTTAGTTCAATATTATCTGCAGGTGAAACCGCCAATAAAGTTTTCTTACTACAGAGTTAATCCTGACAGATTTAAAATTGATACAAAGAGGTTAGTTACTATTATAAGTTATTGCTACATGCCAAATCATTTTCATTTTACATTACGCCAGGAATGTACAAACGGTATACAAAAATTTATGCAAAAAATTCTTAACAGTTTTTCGCATTACTATAAATTGAAAAATAAAATAAAAGATCCTTTATTCGAATCTACATTTAAGAGTGTTCATATCGAGTCTAATGAACAACTTTTACATTTAAGCCGCTATCATCATCTTAACCCTGTTACCGCTTATTTAGTCGAACAGCCTGAAGACTATGAGTATTCATCCTACAGACAATATTTGGTAAAAAATTATTCTCTAATTGACCCATCAATAGTGTTAAACCAATTTAGGTCAAAACAAGAATATGCAAAATTTGTAATTAACAGAAAAGACTATCAAAGAGATTTGGATAAAATAAAACATCTCATTATGCAATAAATCCCGGATCGTCGTACCTGCGACGATCCGGGATCGTCGTGAATATAAGAACGTTGATTTGTGACGCTGCTTTTTTTATAATTCATATATGGTAAGCCAAAAATCCAAAAACTCCGTAAAAACTGCCTCCAACAAATACACCGGAGATCAGATCGTCGTCCTCGAGGGTTTAGAGCCTGTACGCAAACGGCCGGCGATGTTTATCGGCTCCACCTCTTTAAGCGGTGTCCACCACTGCATCACAGAAATCATTGATAATTCTGTTGATGAAGCTTTAGCCGGTTTTGCCAAAAACGTCTGGATGATAATTCATCAGGATAATTCGGTGACGGTCATCGATGACGGCCGGGGCATTCCGGTCGATAAAGTGCCTAAATATAAAGTATCGGCTCTGGAGATTGTCATGACGAAACTGCACGCCGGCGGTAAATTTGATTCCAGATCATATAAAGTCTCCGGCGGTCTTCACGGTGTCGGAGCTTCCGTCGTCAACGCGCTTTCCGAATGGATGAAAGTCCATGTAGTGAGAGATAAAGAGATTTTCCGCCAGGAATATCAAAGGGGCAATCCGACTACTAAAGTTGAAAAAGCTGATCTTCCGGCAGTTTACGGGGAGCCGGATATTCCCTCTAAATTTAAACCCAGAATTATATCCGGTACCATAACCTCTTTTTATCCTGACCGGGAAATTTTTAAGGAAGGCATATCTGCCGACTACGATACCATCAGAAAACAGGTCAAAGAAAGAGCATACCTGGTTTCCGGTTTATATTTCCACCTTCTTGATACCCGGGACGGCCGGGAAGACCATTTCTATTTCGAAGGCGGCATTTCCTCGTTGGTTGAAGCCTTAAACCGCAATAAAATAGCCCTTCATGATCCTATCTTCATCCAAAAGCAGTCTGACAGCATCGAAGTCCAGGCAGCTATCCAGTACAATGACAGTTTCTCGGAAAATGTGGAAAGTTTCGTCAATGTCATCAATACCATCGAAGGCGGATCACATCTGACCGGATTCCGCATGGCATTGACACGCTCCATCAATGATTACGGCAAGAAAATCGGCGCTTTTAAAAACGGTGATGAATCGATAACCGGTGAAGACTCCCGGGAAGGACTGACGGCGGTGATATATATCAAGATGCCTTCGCAAAACCTGCAATTTGAAGGCCAAACTAAAACTAAATTGGGCAATGCCGAAATCCAACCCCTGGTCCAGACTACCGTCAACGAAGCTTTGGATGTTTACTTCGAAGAGCATCCCTCTGATGCCCGTAAAATCCTGGAAAAAGTTGTTCTGGCGGCCAAAGCGCGCCTGGCAGCCAAGGCAGCCAAGGACGCTATCATCCGAAAAGGCGCATTGGAAGGGGCTTCACTACCGGGTAAACTGGCCGACTGCCAATCAAGAAACCCGGCGGAATCGGAAATCTATATAGTCGAAGGCGACAGTGCGGGCGGAAGCGCGAAACAGGGCCGGGACCGCAAATTCCAGGCTATTCTGCCTCTTCGGGGTAAAATTCTCAACACCGAAAGAGCCCGTTTGGACAAAATTCTCGAATTTGCCGAAATTAAGGATTTGGTCATTGCTCTGGGGATGGGTATTGCCGAAAGCCTGACGCCGGAAAAGCTGCGCTACCACCGCATTATCATTATGACTGACGCTGACGTCGACGGCGAGCATATCAGAACTCTTTTATTGACTTTTTTTTACCGCCACCTTCCCTACATTATTAATAATAAACATCTTTACATTGCCCAGCCGCCCCTTTTCCGGATTGCGCTAGGCCGTGATGTCCAGTTCGCCTTTACCGATGAGGAGCTGGAAAAAACCCTTAAGAAATACGGCACGGGCAAAATAATTCCCTCCATCTCCAGGTATAAAGGACTGGGGGAAATGAACCCTGATCAGTTGTGGGAAACGACCATGAATCCGAAAAACAGGCTGTTAAAACAGGTAACCTTGGAAGATACAATATACGCTGATGAAGTCTTTACCATGCTTATGGGTAATGAAGTCATGCCGAGAAAACGCTTTATTCAAACGCATGCCAAATCGGCAACGCTGGATGTATAATAAAATTTTAAGGAAGGTATGATATGGATATACAACTTATCGCTCTGTTCGTAGCCCCGTTAACTGCCATAGCCGCCCTGATTTACGGATTTTTACTGTCCAAAAAAGTCCTGTCCGAAGAGGAAGGCTCGGAGAAACTAAAAACCATTGCCCTGGCAATCCGGGAAGGGGCCATGGCTTATTTGAAGCGGCAGTTTAAAATCGTTCTTCCCCTAATGGCTGTCCTGGCTGTAATTATCGGCCTGACTTTAGGCATCGGCATAGCTGTTACTTTTGTAATGGGCGCGGTCTTTTCGGCTACGATAGGCTATTTCGGCATGCGGATTGCGGTGGCAGCCAATGTCCGCACGGCCAATAATGCCCAAAAAGGCTTAAACCCGGCTTTACAAACAGCCTTCAGGGCCGGCACCGTCAACGGCATGCTGGTTGTGGGATTAGGGCTTCTGGGCGTTTCTTTAATTTATCTCTGGTCTTATTTCAGTTTCAACCATATGGGCCCCGAGTTCGTAACCAGAAACGCCACCGATGTCCTCATCGGTTACGGATTCGGAGCGGCCCTTTTAGCTTTATTTATGCGGGTTGGCGGAGGTATTTTTACCAAAGCCGCTGATGTCGGCGCTGATCTGGTCGGCAAAGTGGAAAAAGGCATTCCCGAGGATGATCCCCGCAACCCGGCGGTCATTGCCGATAACGTCGGGGACAATGTAGGTGACTGCGCCGGCATGGCGGCTGATGTTTTTGAATCATACGCTTTGACAATTGTGGCTGCCATGATTTTGGGAGGTTCTTTATTCGGTCTTCCCGGTGTGGTTTTTCCGCTTTTAGCCAGAAGCGGAGCGATACTTACCTCCATTTTAGGTACCTTTTTCGTTAAAGCCAAAAACGACCGGGAAAATCCCATCAAACCCCTGATCAGAGGTTTTGCCATATCGGCTGTTTCGGCCATCGTCATATTCATGCTTTTGGCTGTTTTCCTTCTCGGTGAAGCTAAAGCGGGCTACGCGGCTGTCAGCGGCATTTTGTCCATGATGGCCCTTTTGTATGTCACCAAATATTACACCGGCCCCAATGAAAAGCCTGTCGTTGCCATAGCCCGGGCTTCCCAAACCGGCAGCGGTACCAATCTGATTGCCGGATTAGGTTTGGGAATGGAATCGACTTTTATTTCCGTCCTTATTGTGGCAGCGACTATTTTTGTCGGATACAGTTTCTTAGGCTTTTACGGCATATCACTGGCCGGCATGGGTATGCTGGCGACAACCGGTATCATCATGTCTTTGGATACTTACGGACCGATATCAGATAACGCCCAGGGTATGGTCGAGATGGCAGGCCTTTCCGGAAAAGCCCGAGCCGTGACGGCTTCCCTCGATGCGGTCGGCAATACCACCAAAGCTTTGACCAAGGGTTTTGCTGTCGGTTCAGCGGCTGTGGCTGCCTCATCTTTGTTTGCCACCTATTTTGAAGCCACCGGCTTGACAACCATCAATATCGCCGAACCTAAGGTTTTTGTCGGGCTTCTGATAGGCGGAGCTTTGCCGTATCTTTTCAGCTCAAGACTGATAAACAGTGTCGGTAAAGCTGCTTATGAAGTGGTCGAAGAAGTCCGACGCCAATTCCGCGAAATTAAAGGCATTATGGAGGGAAAAGCCAAACCTGACTATTCCAAGGCGGTGGAAATTGTCACCAGGGCTGCCCAAAGGGAACTGGTCATACCGGCGGCTATTGTTGTCCTGGCACCGATTGCCACCGGACTTTTCGGCGCTGCCGCCCTCGGCGGCTTTTTAGGCGGTGTGGTCATCTCAGGATTAATGTTGGCATTTTTTATGTGCAATACCGGCGGAGCCTGGGACAATGCTAAAAAATATGTCGAAGACGGCAATATGGGCGGCAAAGGCTCCGATACCCATAAAGCAACCGTGGTCGGGGATACGGTGGGCGATCCTTTGAAAGACACAGCCGGGCCGGCATTAAATCCGATGATGAAAATTGTGCAGATCGTGGCACTATTGATCGCTCCGTTCGTCATTCAGATAATCGGAAAATAGTATTTAGATCTTATACAAACTGCTTTATGGACACAAATATCGGTAAAATCGAATCTGTTGATATCACCTCCGAAATGAAAAGGAGTTACCTCGATTATGCCATGAGCGTCATCGTCTCCAGGGCTCTACCGGATGTCCGCGACGGCTTAAAACCGGTCCACCGCCGGATTCTTTATGCCATGTATCAAATGGGTCTTCATGCCACCTCCAGGCATACCAAAAGTGCTAAAGTCGTCGGAGAGGTTTTGGGTAAATATCATCCGCATGGTGATATGTCCGTTTATGATGCACTGGTCAGGTTAGCCCAGAATTTCTCCATGCGCTATCCATTAATTAACGGCCAGGGCAATTTCGGCTCTGTCGACGGCGACCCACCGGCAGCCATGAGGTACACGGAAGTTAAACTGGCCAAAATCGCCGAAGAAATGCTTTTGGACCTGGATAAGGAAACGGTAAATTATTCCTTCAACTTTGACCAAACCCTCAAAGAGCCTGACTGGCTGCCGGCCAAACTGCCCAATCTTCTTTTGATGGGCTCTGACGGCATCGCTGTCGGCATGGCTACCAAAATCCCCCCGCATAATTTGGGTGAAGTCGTTGACGCTTTAATCCATATGTTAGGCAAGACAAAACATACGGATAATACTTTCCATTTTGAGGCAACGGTTGACGAATTGATGACTTTTATCCAGGGACCGGACTTTCCGACAGCCGGTGCCATTTATGATATTGATGAAATTAAAAATGCTTATTCGACCGGCCGCGGCAAAATCGTGATGAGGGCTAAAGCAGAAATCGAAGAAACGGACAGGGGTAAATCAGCCATCATTGTCACCGAACTGCCGTACCAGGTCAATAAAGCCATGCTGGTGGCCCATATCGCCCAACTGGTCAAAGACAAAAAAATTGAGGGCATTTCCGATTTGCGCGACGAGTCAGACAGACACGGTATCAGGGTGGTAGTCGAGCTGAAACGCGATTCGGTACCCAAAAAAATCCTCAACAATCTCTACAAACATACTAACTTGCAGACTTCTTTTCCGGTCAATATGGTCGCTTTGGTTGAAGGCACACCTCAAACTATGACTTTGAGAATGATCCTCGAGGAATATATCAAACACCGGCACAGTGTCATCAAGCGCCGCAGTGAATATGAACTTAAAGAAGCAAAAGCGCGCGAACATATCCTGGAAGGACTGAAAATTGCCGTCGATCATATCGATGAAGTCATCGAAATCATCAAAAATGCCAAAGACGTCGATGACGCCAGAAGCAAACTGATGAGCCGTTTCGAACTGTCGGAAATCCAGGCCCAGGCGATTCTGGACATGCAGCTGAAACGGTTGGCTGCTTTGGAAAGGCAAAAAATTGAAGATGAACTGGTCATGATCCGCGAAACCATTACCTATCTCGAAGATTTGCTGGCCCACTCGGAAAAAATTCTTAAAGTAGTCAAAGAGGAACTAATCAAGCTTAAAGAAAAATATGCCGACCCCCGGCGTACCAAAGTCTATAAATCCAAAGTCGGGGAATTCTCCGATGAGCAGCTGATTGCCAATGAGGAGACGGTCATCGTCATTACCAAAACGGGTTATGTCAAAAGACAATCACCCAGCTCATTTAAAGTTCAGGCCAGAGGCGGCAAGGGCGTTATCGGTATGACAACCAAGGAAGAAGATACCATCGAATTGTTTCTCTCTGCCTTCACCCATGACAATATCCTCTTTTTTACCAATAAGGGCAAAGTCTATCAGTTGAGAGTTTGGGATTTGCCGGAGGGGTCCAGAATCGCCAAAGGACAGGCCATTGTCAATTTAATCAATATTGACCAGAATGAAATTGTCACCTCGGTTTTATCCTATGCTTTAAAAGGCGAGGAAGCTAAAAAATATGCTTATATTACCATGGCCACTAAAAAAGGCACAGTCAAAAAAACCAGAATCAAGGAATATGAAAATATCCGCAGAAACGGCCTGGTGGCCGTCAAATTGGAAGGAGGCGACGAATTGAGGTGGGCGAAACACTCGACCGGTCAGGACAATGTTCTTCTGGTGACTCACGAAGGAAAATCCATCAAATTCCCTGAAACGGAAGTCCGCGCCACAGCCCGCGACACGATGGGGGTGCGCGGTATTTTAATCCAAGCCGGTGATTATGTCGTTTCCATGGAAATAATTGACCGCGAGCATCAGCAGAATGATTTTCTGACTATTATGGAAAAAGGCATCGGCAAGAAAACGCCGTTTGCCGGTTTTCCCAAACAGCACCGCGGTGGCCAGGGTGTCAAAGTGGCGGAAATAACCGCCAAAACAGGCAAGGTCGCCTCCGCCCAGATGATACCATCGGATTGCCATAATTTGGTATTAACATCAAACAAAGGCCAGGTGGTCAAACTGCCTATTTCCTCATTGCCTAAATTATCACGTGCAACTCAAGGAGTAATCCTGATGAGATTCTCTGACAAACAGGACAGTGTCGCCGCCACCACTTGCCTCACCTAAAAATACTCCTGTATAGTGGACTTATGCTCATCAATGGGAGGGAAATTGCGGCAGGCATTGCCGAAGATCTTCAAATAAAAATAGCTGAGCTTAAACAGCATGAAATTATTGCCAAACTGGCTGTAGCTCTGGTCGGAAAAGATTTGGGATCGGAAAAATATGTTGAGCAAAAAGTAAAGTTAGGATTGCGGCTGGGTATCAAAGTGGCTGTATCCCGGCTGGAAAATTCAGCTAAAACGGAATCCCTAATTTCCCTGGTCAATTGGTGGAACAAAGATCCTGCCATTCACGGCATTATTATCCAAAGACCAATTCCCCTTAAAATTGAGTCAAATGAACTTAACAATCTGCCTGCCCGGAAAAAGGATGTCGACGGCTTCCATCCGCAGTCTCTCTTTGACCCGCCGATTGTTTTGGCGGTAATGAAAATACTGGAAAACATATACCGGCTTTCCCATGACAATAATGATTTATTAAAATGGCTGGCGGAAAAAAAGATACTTATCATCGGCAGGGGAGAGACAGCCGGAAGACCTATAGCAAAATATCTGACAAAAAATAAGCTGCCCTTTACGGTAGCCCATAGCGGAACAGGTGATTTAAAACAATTGACTTTGACTTCGGATATTATTATTTCCGCGGTCGGCAAGCCTAATATTGTACGACATGACATGATTTCAGAAAAAACGGTGCTGATCGGCGTCGGGTTGCATCCGGAAAACGACCATTTAGCCACGGATTATAACCAGGAGGAAATTGCCGGAAAAGCCTTATTTTACACACCGGTCCCTGGAGGGGTCGGTCCCGTCAACGTCGCCATGCTGATGGAAAATGTAATAATAGCGGCGGAAAAATCTATTCAAAGATAAACGTAAGCTCTTTGGCTAAGATATCTGCTGCCATTTCCGCTCCTTTTTCATTAAAATGATAATCATCCCGGTAAAAAAATCCGTCGGAATAATTATTCTGACTAATCCTTCCCCGGTCATAGATTATTCTGCCAACATCAATTAAGACAATATCATTTTTCTTAATCAAATTTCCCGCCTCGGTTATAATTTTCTCATATAAAGGATATTGCAGATTATATGCTTGCCCGTTACCGGTATATGAATATTTGACCGGAAATAATACAAAAACAAGATTTATATTTTCAGCCTGGCAATATTTTATTACTTCTTCAATTTGTAAATTCAGTTTTGACTTAACCCAGTCTTCCTTTTTTTCCTCAGGGATCATCATGCTTCTGTTTAAATACGGAATTCCCCAAAAAGATTTGATGAGAATCCTGACTAACGCTCTGTCCTTTACAAATTCAGGCAACCTGTTGATAGCCCAGCCGTACCAATAGGTCGCCGTCAGATTGCCTTTTAACGGTACTAGCTGACTTTGTGTATTGATATCATACAAGACAGATCCGTATGCTAAATTGGCATAATCATGGGGATTTAATTGCCAGATGATGACATCAGGTTTAAATTGCCGTGAGTTATTGATAATGAAGCGGTATTCCTGGTCAGGTGTATAACCCTTGACCCCTGCATTAAGAACATCGGTCTTTGGCAGTTTTGCCTCTAACAAATTGGGTACGGTTTTGGCGTTATCCGATATACCTGAGCCGAAAACCATAGAATCTCCGACAAATAAAATCTTTTTTCCTTTAAAATCTTTTTTTATTTCTTCGTCTCTGAATCCTGATGAGTTGATCGTATATTCCTCATTAAAATCAGGTGGCCGCTGATCCCGGCCGTGATAATTGGGTCGGTTGCGGTAGACCAGATCAGCATCAAGGATATGGGCGCCGGTCGTTTGCCAGAGTATAGGCAGATCGTTTTTATAAATTAAACTCAAAATTATCTCCAAAAAGACAAGTTCCAGCAAAGTTACCGATGCCATGATTACCATTATTTTTTTCATCCCGTCCGATATCTTTTCTAAAGTTTATCCTTTGCCGTGGAATTTTTTGTGGATTTCCCTAAGCTGCGGATTAGTGACATGAGTATAGATCTGGGTCGTGGAAATGTTTTTATGCCCCAGCATCTCCTGAATAGCCCGAAGATCAGCTCCGGATGACAACAGGTCAGTAGCAAACGTATGACGCAGACCGTGAGGAGTAATCTTGATCGGCAACCTGGCTTTTTTAACATATTTCTCGACAATCCGCTGCACAGTTCTCACTGTTAAACGAAATTGATTACCTCCGGGTTCTTCACTGCTTTTTTTGCCGGAATAGCGGATAAACAAAGGCTGAAAATCATCACTACGGTCAGTCAAATAACGTTCAATCCAATTGGCTGCCGAATCGGAAATAAAAACTACTCTCGACCGGCCGCCTTTACCGATCACTCCGAATTCCTTTCGATCAAGATTAATGGAATCCCGATTCAGTTTAACTAATTCAGAAACCCTTAAGCCTGTCGAGAATAATAATTCCAAAATGGCTTTATCACGAAATCCCTGGGGGGTTGAAATTTCCGGCATATTCAAAAGCCTTGAGACCTGTTCCAAATTTAAAAATTTCAGACTGCGGCTTTCCGCTTTACCCAGTTCGACTTTTTCCGGATTCAATGTCTTAACATCTGTTTTGATAAGAAAGCGCAGAAAAGCTCTTAAGGCGATCAGGTGGTAATTCTGCGTAATTCTCATAAGGACCATGCCTTTATCATCGGAATATCGCGAAAGGAATAAACGATAAGAACGGATTATGTCTGTAGTAATAAGCTGCGCATTATCCAGGGGAGGGGTATAGTTATGGGCAAAACCGACAAAACGGTTTAAATAATGGCGGTAGTTGCGGATAGTCAACCTGGAACAGTTTCTTTCAATTTCCAGGTATTCCAAAAACTTTTCCACCAAATCAGGCAGACGGTTCACATAAATATTTTGCGACATCCATATTCTTTTGTCAAGTTCTGCTGCAAATGCAGTCAATCTGGTGAATGAATATCCATTGATATACGCCAGACAGGGGCTAAAATCTGACCGATTGTAATGACCAAGAACGGCTTTAAATTAGGTCCGATGACCAACTGTTCATAATGGCAGATGTTTACCAGAAGGTTTATCTTTATAGTGACCGATTTCGGGGAAATAACACCCTTAATAATTATAAGAAGATGAAGTTTAAATAAAATGAACCTTATCAGCAAATTGTCTTTATTGTATGAAAGCATAAAAAAGCCTCTTCTCCGGATCAAGGCTGATAAATGTCGCAAAAGAATTATTGTGCGACAATATTGGTTTTATTCCCTGCCTTTAGTTTATTTGCAGAAACCTGCCTAGAGTCGGAATTCCTTATACCTATTTTGGAGAAGCAGTAGCACTAACGCTATGAATACTGCAGTCAGGAAAAAGATAGACCTCATCGTAATATTTCTTTTAACAATTATTTGCTCATTTTGAGTAAGATGATATCGGACAGAAAGCACTTTCGGGTTATTTTGGATGTACTCTAGTTTAGCTTATAAGAACGCTCTAAACTTATATTTTTGAGGCTGGACTATTAGCAGTTAGATATACGGTTTCGTATATTTTGGCCCTTTAGAACAATCTAAACCTCTTATTTCAAAGCTAATAACCAATGATATAGTAAAGAATAGTCAGAGTTTAGAGCATTAGGACAATCTAAAGTCTTAATATTATGCGTAAATATATTGTTCAATATATTATAAACGGGAAGAGTATGGAGCTTTCTAATACTCCAAATCATTATTATTAGCCTCATTTCTCTTCTCTTCTCCAGGAATAGGAAGTCCCTTGAAAGCATTATCAGAATTTCTTATTGATTAAACCGTGAAACGTTATTCCGTGAAAAGTTATCAACAAAACTATAGGCTATAAACTATAGGCCTATATCAAACTATATCAGCGGACTCTATGCGCCTCCCCTCTTCGCTGCTTATGATTAGGCTTTATTTTTTCATCCCCATCTGGTGGTTATGAAGGTCAGGGTGAAAGTAAACAAAAAAACTAAAATATATTCCCTGACAATATTAAAAAAAAGCCTCTCGTTGAGATACTGCTGGATAATACCGACCAGCGAATAATAGGCAGCTGCGATCAAGAGCGAATAGGAGGCATTTTCAATCGGCCAAAATGATAAAGCCAAAGACAGCTCGCCGATACAAGTAGCAATTACGGCCGCATGGGTAATTAATCTCGGAGAAAGCCTGTTTTCCACTTTGACTGACCACAAAGACTGCAGGCTTAAAAAAAATGAAATTACGGCTAAAATAATAGCATTGGCCATAAAACCTAAGCGCAGCGAATAGATGATATTGGCCGTCAGGAAAATTACCGTCAGTGTCAACAGTAAACCGATTGACTGGGCAGCCCTTAATAACTGGATAGATCTTTCTGCCGCTACATTATAAATATTTTCAATCAGGAGGATGGCATAGGTACCGACGGCAAAAATTATTGAGGTAGTCAGTCTGATAATCATGCGCGGCGGCAGTAAAAAATAAAAAAGTGAAAGTGAAGCTGTAAAAAACACCGGCAGGATAAAAAGAAGAAGCCACTCCTTGTCTTCGATATCTTCCTTTAATGACCAGGCAGTCAAAATATAAGACAGGAACGACAGGAAAAAAACCATCGGGAAACGGACATCCTGCCAAATCAATTGGGTTATCAGTACCCCGCCTGTTAAAACTACCGTCTGAAAAGCGAACCTCTCTCTTTTTTCCAAAAAAAAGAGGACTTTTTTTAAGACCCTGAAATTAGGCTTTTTAGTCTTTTTTTTTCTTTTTTTTTCTTCGTTTATTTTTAGCCGTTTATACATTGGGTTTGTAATTGGTGTAAACTCTCTGGATATCTTCTGTGTCTTCCAAAATTATCAGAAGTTTATCTATTTTTTCCGACAAATCCGTCTTTTCGATATTCAATTGCAAATCCGGACGGAAGTAGAGTTCCGCAGAAAGGATTTTGAAAGCATGCTTTTCCAGAAATTCCCTGACTTTGTGAAGGTCGGCATAAGTTGAATAAACCATAATTATCCCCTCTTCTTCTTCCATATCAATGCCCCCGGCTTGGGAAACTAATTCAAAAATTTCATCAAACGTCCTGCTGTTTTTTTCAACTTCCAAAAGTCCCACCTGCTGGAACAGATGGGAAACAGCTCCCTGGGAGGCTAAAACCCCTCCTCCCCTCTCCAGTATATTTTTAATCTCGGAAACCGTCCTTTGCTTATTGTCCGTCACTGCTTTTATAAGTATGCCTATGCCTGCCGGACCGAAAGCTTCATATATTATTTCGGAAACGGATTCCGATTCACCTGACTTCCCGGCCCTCTCAATTGCCCTGACGATATTATCCTTGGGCATATTGGCATTTTTAGCACGGTCTATGGCCAGCCTCAATTTAAAATTGCTGTCCGGATCGGTACCGCCACCCTGTTTAACAGCCATAATGATGGCATTGGCCATTTTGGTAAAAATTTTACCCTTGACCGCATCGGTTGACGCTTTTTGATGCTTAACTTTGGACCATTTGGAATGACCGGACATAAAGGTGGCCAAATTATATCCCTACTATTGACATTTCTCAACACTCCCCTTACACTACTGCCATTCTTAAAAAATGGAGGACGCTGTCTCCGATGCAATTTCCGCCGCATTAGCCCAAAATTGGGACCGGGCTATTGAGATAAATAAAACTATTCTCAAAAACAACAAAGATGACTTGGAAACGCTCTGTCGTCTGGCTTATGCCTATCTGCAATATGGTGAGATAGATAAAGCCAAGAAGCTCTATAAAAAAATACTGGCCGCCGACCGCTATAACTGTGTGGCGCAAAAAAATTATCTGAAAATTGCTAATCTTTCCGGAACACATATTAAAACCAATATTAGTTCCAGAGTCTCCCCCAGCCTATTTATTGAAGAACCGGGCAGAACAAAAATCATACAGCTGATTAATCTCGCTCCTTTCAGAATTATTTCCAAACTCTCAATCGGCGATACCGTCCAGCTGAATCCGAAAAAACACGCTATCGAAGTCAGAGGCATTGATAAAACATATTACGGGGCCATACCTGATGACGTCACCTTCCGTCTGTTAAAATTTATTGAAGCGGGCAATACTTATTTAGTCTGCATTAAAAATATTCAAAAAAATTATATCTCCGTTTTTATCAGGGAAATGTCACGGGGTAAAAAACTGAATCACCAGCCGAGTTTTTCTCCGGCGAGCTTAAAGGATTTCGCGACGACCATCCGAAAAGAAATAAAAAAAGGTGTTCTTCCGGAAGAAGAATCCGATGATGAAGAAGTTCAGGAAGAATCCGAAGAATAATGGACAATTTTTTCCTTCAGAAAAAGAATAACCCCTGATAAACCTTTTTTTCTCCTTCTGATCTTTATTTTTTTTACGCTGTCAGGAACCGTCAATTCATGCCCGACTGCTTTTACAGCCAGAATAAATGAAATGATAAAAAGAAAGCTGAAAAAATAAATTTCCCTGTTCATTTGATGAATTTTTCTCCCAGTATAACCCTGATATCCGCCTGGGAATTTTTGTCAAACCGTTTTTCTTGTCTACAATTATAATCATTTACCATGATTTCAGCTATACGGCTCTCGGCCGCTTCCCCTGAATATAAATAAAGCAGACAGTTTTCTGCCATAATCTTTTTGGCTGTAAGTCTGGCGACCACTTTTACTCCGTAATTCTTCAGAACCCTGGCAAAGAGTGTGGCTACTTTTTCTTCGCCTGAGGCATTTTCCACTTCCAGTGAAATATCTTCCAAACGGACCAGTCTGTCCTCGAAACGGGAAAAATTATTATGGTCAAAATTAATCTGATCAATATGCCAAACTTCTGTTTTATCAGGTAAAATTTCCGGGTAAACGCTGGAAGATTCGGCCAGATTGACAAATTCCAGCTGGTCCAGCCTTATTTTTCTCATCTTTAAAAAAAAGCGTAATTTTTCCGAAAAGTTCAGATTCGAGACGTATTTATCGGTTAATAAGCGGAATAAAAAAGGCAAGCCCTTATAAAGAGTGAAATTATCCCTTTTAAAATTATCGAATTCTCCCTTTTTTTTACTTAAGTCAAACCAGTTATTCTTTGCCGCCACAAAGGCATCGATTTTCACTCCCAGGGATAATTCCAGGCTTTTTTGAAGCAGATGTCCGCCTGCAGCATCTCCCGATTCCAATGCGCCTAAGCGGAAAACTGAAGATGACGGATATGTTTTATAACCGTAAGGCAAATCCAAGAGGATTTTGGGGCTGATATAAAGATAAATGCCTCTTTGTGAGGAAGGCTCCAACGAAACAAGGGCCAAATCGTTTTCTCCTGATTCTGTCTCAGGATAGATATTATGGAAGACGACCGTATAGCGTCTGTCACCATGCCAACCCGCTGAAAATTTGAGATAAATCATTAAGAGAACCAACGGAATAAAAGTAAAAAGCAAAAACCTTTTTCTAGCTATGCCTGTTAAACGATAGTCTGTCATTTCTTTTCAAGAATTTTTAAACTTTCAGCCAAATCGTGGGGAAGGGGTGAATTAAATTCAAGCACTTTGTCTGTTAGCGGATGCTTAAATGAAAGATATGAAGCATGAAGAAATAATCGCAGGAAAATTTTAATATCCTGCCGGAAAACTTTCCGTCCGGCATATAAAGGATCAGCCACAATCGGATGCCCCAGATATTTCAAATGAACCCGGATCTGGTGGGTCCGTCCGGTTTGCGGTTTTGCCTCGATATAAGTATAGTCTTTATTTTTCCTTTCATAATAGTCTAAAATGGCAATTTCAGTCACAGCTTCCCTGCCGTCCGGAACAATGCCGAACTTACGCCTGTTCCAGGGAAGTCTGCTTATAGGCGCTGATACCGTCAGGCTGCCATTGGTGCCTTTAAGCAAACCGTGAACAAGGGCTGAATATTTTTTTTTAACTTCCCTTTCGGCAAACTGCTGCTGGAGCTTATGTAAACTTTCCTCATCTTTGGCAATAATTATCAGTCCTGACGTTTCCTTATCCAGGCGATGGACAATGCCGGCCCTTTCCAAAAGCTTCAAGCCTAATTTATCTTGTGACCAATCCTCCAGAGTATTTTCCCGATCATTTTCCGAACGGTTTACCGTGATACCGGCCGGCTTCTCAATGACGGCCAGATAATCATCTTCAAAATTAACGGAAATATCCATTTAATTCAGTATAAAGTCTCCGGGACAAAAAAGGAAAAGAGGGGTTATTTTTCTTTTTTCCGTTCGCACTCTACACAATAAAGGGCTGTCGGTTTTATGGCCAATCTGTCCAGGCTTATCTTTTTGCGGCAATTGAGACATTTGCCGTATGTTCCCTTTTTTATCCGCTCCAGGGCTAAATTAATTTCCTCAAGAGAGGATTTAAGCACTTTTTCTATGGCTTCCGTGCGTTCATGCGTACTCTCCTCTTTAGCATCCGTATCCGAGGCAGCATTATCATTGACACGGTCCGGATCAGAATACGGATCCTGCATTTTCAAACTGGATATTCTCTTTTCGATCTTGTCCTTAAGACCGACCAGATTCTGATAGATGCCGTCGATTAAATTATGCGGAAATTTCATTTTCATTTTTTCTGTTTATTTTATTCAGAATATTCAGCTTATGAATCAGAAAAGCACAACTTAAGATCATCATAACCAAAGCTAAATACTGCCTGACTGACAAGCCATATAAGTATACGCGGTAAACTTTTAAAAATTCAAGTGCGAAAACGATCAGCCCTAAACAAAGTCCGAAAACGGCAAAAACTGTTCCTTCAGGCCATTTCTTACGCAGGCTGATTTTATAGAGATAAACCAGGATAAGAAAAACGTTAAAAAACAAAAACGCTTCGTAAAATTCGGCCGGATGGTGAAAATTCGGCAATCCTACTATCCTGATCTTAAGAAAAAAATCCGTTTCTCTGCCAAAGGCAGCACCTCCCAACTGCTGTCCGATTTTGATTAACACTAAAGATACGGCTGTACTTAATGAAAAGATATCGAGAATATGCCAAAAGCGCAGTTTCCTCTTCCTGCTGTAATACAGTAAAAATAAAAAGCCGCCCAAAGCTCCTCCCATCAACGACAAACCCGGAGTCTCCGTCACCAATATATATTGCAAAAAATGAAAGCCGAAATCGGAAAAATTCCTCAGAATATAAATGAGACGTGCGGAAATGACAGCGGTCATAAAACCGTAGAGGTAAGCATCCAAACAGTCTTCTTCTTTAAACTCATCCTTTGAATATTTCCAGACCACAAAAGTTGACAACAAAAATGAGAGGGCTAAAAAGAAGCCGAAGGCATAGACATTATAGTTGCCGATAGTATATAAAATGGGAATCATACCTGTTGATAGGCGGTTAATTTATTTCTTTTAATAAAATAAAATACAGCCATCCCCAGCACAAAAATTCCGATAACAACCAAGGTTCGGCTGATACCGACAAAGTCTGCCATCAAACCGGAAAAAAGAACCGGTAAAATGGAAAAACCTCCTGTTAAAGAAGTCATCACGCCGTATATCCGGCCCCGTATTCCGGTTTCAGACTCCTGCTGCAATATGGTCGATGTCGGTACATTGATGAGAGAATTGGACAAACCGGTCAGAAACAACAGTAACATGATAAAGTATAACATAGGGCCGTAAACATTCATGCTTAAAATGGCCAGAAGAATCAAACTTACCCCGGTCATAATAAGTCCTGTCAGAATCAGCGATCCTTTTAAAAAACGGTTACCGATTGAGCCTACCAGGAGAGCTCCCGAGATAATGCCAAGTGCAGCCGGACCCAAAACCAAAAGAGAAGCATCTTTTATATCTGTCATCAAAATCCTGTGGGCAAAACCCGGTGCCAAAACAGCCAAGGTAACAATCAAAGACTGTGAAAAAGTCATCAGGTAAAGACTATGTTTTATGCGCGGATGCCGGTAAATAAAGACGAATCCTTCGAAAATTGGTTTAATCAACCCGGGAAAATTTAATTTTAAAACAGTTTTATTTCCCGAAATTAAACCGGGCAAACGGCTGGTTAAAACAAAAGCGGCAAACATAAAGACCGCCATCATTAAAAAGACCGTCCTAGATCCCATAGATCCTAGAAAGGGGCCGGCGGCAATGGAGCCGATTATGGTTGACAGATAAAAAGTGATGGTAAAGAGCGAATTGGCCGGCATTAGATTTTTTTTGGGCAGAAGTTGGGGAATTGAAGGGGCTTCAGCCGGAATGAACAGCTGCGTTAAAATGGAAACGGCAATTGAAAGCAAATAGAGCATCAGCAAATTTTCATGGAAAAAGGCGTAAGCAATCAGAATGAAAAACCGGCCCAAATTGCAGAACATGAGTATTTTTCTTTTATCAAAGCGGTCAACAATACCCCCGGCTAAAACGCCAAAGATGATTGAAGGAATACCGAATGTCAAAAGCATTAAAGAAACAGCGGTATTGGAGAAAGTTTTCTGATAAACCTGAATCGCCAGAACAAAAGAAAGCATGTTCATGGCAATCTGTGAAATAATTTGCGCCAGCCATAAAACGCGGAAAGAATAATTACCTATTATCTCTCTGTATGACGATGACATATTGTTTTTGGGAAGTTTAAACAGACTTCAAATAATTTAAAAGAAGCCTGACACCGAAACCAGTGCCGCCAACCGCTGTCAGTGGAGTTACCTTTTCAGCAAAGGCCGGTCCGGCAATATCCAAATGCGCCCAAGGCACATCAGCTGTAAATTCATTAAGAAAAAGGGCGGCGGTAATGGCTCCTCCGTATTTGCCTGTCTGCGTATTTTTGATATCGGCAATTTGACTTTTGATAAGCTCTGCATAACTTTTTTCCAAAGGCAACTGCCAGACCCGGTCACCAGATGAATTTGAGGCTTTTTCCAAAGCCGCCAGGAGTTTTACGTCATTACCGAAAAGCCCGGCAATATTTTCACCCAAAGCTACCACACAGGCTCCGGTTAAAGTTGCCAGATCTATCATTTCATCCGGTTTTTCCGATTTTACGGCAAACGATAAGGAGTCAGCCAAAGTCAGCCTGCCTTCGGCATCGGTATTTAAAACTTCAATGGTTTTGCCGTTGGCCGCTTTAAGAATGTCACCGGGTTTTAATGCCCGTCCCCCGGGCATATTCTCACAGGCAGCAATTAAGCCGACTACTTCAATTGGGGGTTTAATTTCCCCGATAACGGAAAAAACTCCCAAAACTGCTGCCGCTCCGGCCATATCCAATTTCATGGTTTCCATATGTTCCGATCCCTTTAAAGACAGACCGCCGGTGTCAAAAGTGATTCCCTTGCCCAACAGGGCAATTTTTTTCCTGGAACGAGCAGGTTTATAGCGCATAACAATAAATCTGGGGGGCTGGTGGCTGCCTCTGGAGACACCTAAAAAGGCTTCCATTTTGTTCTTTTTTATTTCATCTTCCTCCCAGATTTTCACAGTTACCGCCCCTTTGGAATTTTTGGCAATTTTGACAGCTTCCTCAGCTAAAAAGGGTGGTGTGGTTATTTGTGCCGGTTCATTGACCAAATCACGCGCATAAAGGGTAGCCCCGGCTATTAAAATACCGCCTCTGATGCCACCTTCCGCTTGAGCCAGTTTCTGGGCCGGGATTACCATGATAATTTCTTCAATGGGACGGATTTTATTTATTTCTACCTGGCTTTTATATTTTAAAAATTTATAAGATGAGAGCATGGCAGCAATAACAACAGCTTCAACCGTCTTTTCCGGTCCGAATTTATCCAGCCAAAATAGGGGCAAATCAAAAGCAATTTTTACCGCTTTGGTTCCCTGTGACAAGCGGATTGACCGGCCGACAGATTCGTAAAGTGCGGCTAAATCGAATTCCGCTTTTTTTCCTAATCCGCTGACGCTCATTTTATAAAAAGCTGCCTCGTCCAGGCTGCCTGATATGACTAATTGATCTGAAGTGGCCCCTTTAAAATTTTCTTTATTTAACGCTTCCTTGATTTGAACTATAATTTGAGGCGGGAAATCACTGAAAGACTTGGCTAAGTCTTCCTCGAAGAGAAACAAATTGAGGCTGTCAACAGCCAATTTGTGAGGCTTGGCTACCTTCAGAGTGAATTTCATAAACTAAAAAAACAGCCTTTAATAATAGGCCGAAGTTGACTGCTTCCAGTTTAACAAAATATAATTGGGGCAGTCAATTGCCGCGGTGGCGGAACTGGTAGACGCGCAGGTCTCAAAAACCTGTGGGCCACAAAGCTCATGTCGGTTCGACTCCGACCCGCGGCACCAAAACGGAACCAATCGGTTTCGAACGAACTAAGGAGTGGGCGGCGCAAAGCGCCGCCCACGCTGTTTCGCCCGTTTTCGCCAATGAATTCTGGGTTCGGAATCCAGCACCGCCTAGGGCGGTGCGCACTGTTTTTTCGCCAAGAAGCAGGTTCGAGCCAAAGATTTCTTTGGCACAGACCTTTTTCGCAAAAAGGTCTGTATCCCGTGCAATTCCGCTTATGTTTTGTGCGTCTTTTATCCAATTTTGGAATGGTTCGAGCCAATTATTCTGCTTTTGGAAAAGTGAGGATATTTTGGCTTCGAGCGACTTCTTGGTAAATAATAATTTTCCTTTTTCAACACGATAAATATCTTGTTCGATTATTTGGTCGAGATAACCATTAAGAAGTCGCTCCAACTTACTATTGATTTTCAAAATATCTTTTTTCGTTTCTTCCACAAAAGCAGAATTAGACTGGGCTGAATTTTTGAAATCTTTGTTGGCCATTTTCAATAATTCTTCCGCCCAGTCTTTGGGCAAAGAAACTTTTTGAATTAGGGATGATAACTGGCGATCAACTTCTTCTTGTCTCACATATTTTTGAGTACACTGTATCGTTTTAGATTTTTTAGAACAACGATAATACACATGACCTTTTTGTGTTTCGGCAGTTATCATCATTCCGCATTCGGCGCAGTGTATAAGCCCACAGAACGCTTGTGGTTCGTTTTTAGGTTTGCGGTCTGGTCTACCTCTCGTTTTTAGCATTTCCTGCGCCGAATCAAAAAGTTTCTTTGAAATGATTGGCTCGTGCTTACCTTCGTGTATTTCACCACCATATTTGAATAGTCCGATATAAAATGGATTTGAAAGGATAAAAGAAGCTTTAGTTTTGGAGAATATCTTTCCGGAACGCGTAGTGATATGGTTTTTCGCCAAAAAGTTTGATATATCTTCTAGTCGCATATTTCCTTTGACATATTTTTCAAAAGCCAAGCGCACAACCTTAGCTTGTTTTTTATCTACCACGATTGTCTTTGTTCTCGAATCGTTGATATATCCGATTGGCGCTTGGCTTGGAAATATTCCCATCCTCACTTTTTGGCGAAGTCCTCGTTTCGTATTTTCGGAAAGAGAATCTACATAATATTTGCTTTGTCCGAAAGCGATATTGAGCATAAATTTTCCCTGCGAAGTATTTTCAAACCAAAATGTGGGAAATTTCAACATCAACAAATGCCCGCAGTCCACGAGATATATTATTCTTCCACCGTCCACAGAATTGCGCGCGAGACGATCGGGGTTCCATGCCAAAATTCCTTGAGCTTCACCTTGCTCAATTCTTTTCACCATATCGTTAAATATTTTACGCCCTGGAATTTTGGCAGATTGTTTCTCTATCAGTTCCTCGACCACATTCAGATTTTCTTGCCTCGCAAACGCGCGCAATTCTGTGAGCTGTGCCTCAATACTCAAAACCTGCTTGTCCTCAACATCTGTGGACTTGCGGGCATACAAAAAGAATTTTTGTTCATTCATATTTTTTAAAGCAGAAATGGTTATGCTAGGCTCACAATCTCAACGTAAATCAAAATTGTTCTAGCATAACCATTTCTGCTGATTTACTAATAATAGTTGTGAGCATAGTTAGTATATCAAAAATATTTCCACAACAAAAATTCTTTTTGTCCTTTCGGACAAATTATTTTGTATTGCACGGGATTCCGAACCTGCTTCTTGGCGAAAAAACAGTGCGCACCGCCCTAGGCGGTGCTGGATTCCGAACCCAGAATTCATTGGCGAAAACGGGCGAAACAGCGTGGGCGGCGCTTTGCGCCGCCCACTCCTTAGTTCGTTCGAAACCGATTGGTTCCGTTTTGGTGTCCCTATTGTACCAAGCTCGAACATTTTTTCAAAATCGTAATCACTAGCGTTCCCCGCGCGCTGAAGCGCCACCACGCGAAGCGTGGTGCTTCTGCTGAAGCAGAAGTGCGGGGAAACGCTC
>Ga0209542_10000327_pt1 | contig 118473 bp, 133 predicted proteins | sample RifCSPhighO2_01_FD_184028 | JGI IMG/M metagenome (GOLD analysis project Ga0209542, IMG submission 184028) | Soil microbial communities from Rifle, Colorado - Rifle CSP2_plank highO2_0.1 (SPAdes) (version 2) | ecosystem: Environmental > Terrestrial > Deep subsurface > Rock core/Sediment ...
TCTGGTTTCCTAATTGTTCTATTTGAGCCATTGCAGCAGGCCTATGTATGTCTAATCCTAAAATTCCAACTTTAAAACCTCTTTTACTATAATATTTTGCAATTTTGGCAATAGAAGTAGTTTTTCCACTTCCAAATAAACCAACAAACATAATCTTAAAAGGCCTTTTTTCTAAAATCTTAATACCTTTTTGTTCGCTTCCTAAGAAATTAACTAATTCCTCATAAACAATTCTAACTAAATGCTCTTTTTGATTTACTGAACTTGGAGTTTTCTCTTCTAAAGCTCTTTTTTTGATTTTATTAGTTAGTTCTAAAACTAATTTTACATTAACATCACTTTTTAAAAGAGCTTTTTGAATATCCTTTACTAATTCATTAATTAGAGTTTCATCTACAAAAAACGCTTTAGTTATCTTCTTTAAAGTCTCTTTCAACGAGCTACTTAAGCCTTCTAAAACCATAAAATTATAGAGATCTTAGCTATTATAAATCTTATGAATTCATAAAGTTCTAACAATCTCTTTAGCATCTTTCTTGATTTTTATAGCCAATTCCTTAGCATATAGATACTTACTTTCATTATAAAGAACATAAGTCATGTTAAAGTTGTCTTTAACTTCTTGTAGTTTTTTAAGTGCTTTTATTTTTTCTTCCTTAGAAATTACATCTTTATCTTCTAGGTCTTCTAATAACTCATTAATTTCCCCTATCTTATTTTCAGTAGAAAGTATATTACTTCTTGCTTCATATTCCTCTAACTTTAAAGTTCCATCATCTTCAATTTTAGTATTATTTTCTATTGAGATAGTTTCATTTTTTACAACTTTAACTTCTTCTTTAGGTTCTACAACAGTCTTTCCCGTAATTTCTTCTTTAGGAACTTCTTTTTGTATATTACAAGAACTTACTAAAACTAATATAAGAAAAACTACAATTAATCTTCCTTCCATAAATTAGTAAATGTGATTAGAACTAATAAACATTTATTTAGTTTAAAATCATAATCCTAAACTATTTATTATCTCTTCTTTTTTAAATTCTTTAAGGTCTTAAGTAAATTGGTTGCTGATTTTAGCACAAAGTGCACCAAATTTAAGTTATGAAACAAGGTACATCAGTACATTCCAAAAGCTCTCCTGTTTCTAAATCTAAAGATGCAAACTTACATTCATTCTTGTCTTCGTTAATTGTCCCGTATCCATTTACAACTAGTTTACCTTCATTATTTAGTACAACCGATTTCTTTGAGTCCCATGTGATGCTTCTATGGCACTTTTTTAAGTTTGGGCCAACACCATTCTTGTCAATTATTTTACCAAACTCTTTCAACTTTTTTGCGTTTTCACAACCATTACTCAGAAACATTCTATTTTTTAATCCGCCTTCATAATCTGGAATGGAATAAACCTCATCTCTTGTTAAATACTCTGTTTCATTTTTTCTTTGAATCAAAAAATGATCACATGATTTTATAGTTGCCCAGTCAACATTGATGTCATAATTTATCCTAAAAGATGTTCCTTGCATCCATTCAGAAGTATCAAAGGATTCAACAGAAATATGATGATTAAAATAATTCTCTGAGATTTTTTGAGAATTTAATACAAATTCTTTCCATATAGCAACCCATTCCTTTGTATCTGTGTTTGTAGTTGGAATTTCTTTATCCTCAATATTCATTAAGCAAAATGCTGTATTAGGTATACATTCACCACTTTTGAATTCACCATAACCACTACCAAGCATATGTGTTTGAACACAAATTCCCCCATTTTCTGGTCCAATAATAACCTTTGGCTCACTTTGACATCCTTGGGAGATAACAATTTTATCATTTGGACACTTCAAACAACTATGTTCAATAAAACTATTGTCACAATCTTGAGAAGTTGTACATTTTTGGGAGAAGTCAATATTTTCATATACATCATTTATTTCTGAACTAAATTGCTGTTTCGTACACCCACTTACCAAAACACTTAATATCAGAAAAATTATTAAAACAAATTCCTTCATATTCTACAATACGAAAATTAGTTGCTATTTAAATCTTTCTGCGGTTTAATTTAAGACCATTGCAAACATTCTAAAATTTCTTTACTAAAACTCCATCACCATAGATTCATAGGGTTTAATCCATATTTTGTAGCTGCTTTTAAAGTCAAGAAAAAAAAGAAAAACTAGAGAATTATGTAAAGAAAAAGAAAACTAAAAGACGGAGAAAATTATTAGGATCAAAGACCCAAACTATTCATTATATCTTCTTTCTTAAATTCCTTAAGGTCTTCTACTTTTTGCCCTATTCCTAAATAAATTATAGGCTTATCTAAAACATAACTTATAGAAATTGCAGCCCCGCCTCTTTCATCAACATCTGCTTTACTTAAAATAATGCCATCAATTCCAACAATTTCATCAAACTTTTTAGCTTGTTCAATACAATCATTTCCAGTTGTGCTTTCCCCAACAAAAATCTTCAAATTAGGTCTAATAACCCTAACAATTTTTTCCATTTGCTGAATCAAATTTTGGTTGTTATGTTGTCTACCTGCAGTATCAATTAAAACTGCTTGAATGTCATGTGCCTTTGCGTAAGCAACTCCGTCATATGCAACAGCAGTTGGATCACTTCCATATTGTTGTTTAATTACTTTAACTCCTATTTTATTACCTTGCTCTTCCAACTGTTCAATTGCAGCACTTCTCCACGTATCAGCAGCCACTAAAACACAAGATAATTTATTATTTTTCAATTTAGAAGCTAACTTTGCAATAGTTGTTGTTTTTCCCGCACCATTAGTACCAAAAAATATTATAGTATAAGGCTTATGTTTAGAATTCTTTATTGTTGTAACTAAATCATATTTAGTTTGCTTAAATAACTTCTCAAGACTTCTCTTTAAATTTAATACAATAGTTTCCTGAACTTTTCCCCTTTCAATAGGAATTCTAGTTAATTCTTTTTTCAAATCTTCTTTTATTCTTTCAATAACTTCCACAGCAACATTATTCTCAATCAAAACTAATTCTAATTCCCAAAATAAATCTTCAAATTCTTCAGTAGTTAATGTTTTACTAACAATCTTTTCCTTAATCTTGCTAAAAATGTTTTTTTTCTTAGTTTCTAATAAGATTTCTTTTTTTTCAATTACTTCTTCTTTTTGCTCAAGAATTTGTTCATTATCATACTCAATTTTTTTAGAAGGTTGTATTTCTAAATTTTGTTTAACTTCCTCTTTTTTAACCTCAACTTTAGCTTCTTTATCCTCTATTTTTTTTGTTATTCTATTGATTGCTCCTTTAAGTTTTTCTTTTAGGAATTTAAACATATATTTTAGAAAATAAATAACCTTTTAAATATTTTGTTTTACATTAATTTCTTAATAATAGTTTTTCAGCTTCTTCAATATTTCCTTCTTTAATTAATAATTTAATTTCTTTTAATGGATCATTAGTAACTTTCTTTATTTTTTTAACTTCTTTTTTGATATTATTTACTTTTATATTGCTTTTTTTTCTTTTTACTTGAATTTCCCTAGGTTTAAATCTCTCAATATCATCTTTTTTAACTTCAACTTTAGGCTCTTGGGGCTTTTGCTTTCTTAATTTATTTTGAATATCTCCATAAGCTTCTCCCATTAACTTATACATTTCGCTTCTTTGATTAAAATTAGCATATCTAGCTAATGTATTGTAAATAGGCATTAACTCATAATATTTATCTATTGCACTCTCAACCAAATTTGTTTCCAATAAAAAGTAAATTTCTAATAATCTAGTTGCAAATAAATCTTTATGTATTAAGGCATTATAAGCATCAAGCAATCTATTAAAATTTTCCATAACATAATTTCTAACAACCTTATTATTTACATTTTCAATAGATTCTTCAATTCTAGTTAATTTATTTTTTACTAATTCTATATCCTGTCCATCTTCAAATAATAACATTACTTCTTTAATTTTAAAATAAACCATAATATCAAAATTATAAGAACTTACTTGATCGTAAAATTCTTCCTGATCTTCTATTTTCAAGTTTTTATATATACTTTCAATTCTTCTATAAAAACTTAAAGCATCACCAAATTTTTTTTCATTCATTAAAGAGCTAGCAGTATTTAGCAACGCCTTTAATTTACTCTTTAGAAGCATAGTAATCTAAAAATCTTTTAATATATAAATTTTATCCAAGTTACTCGTTTATTGAGACTTTATAAACTGATCCTGAAGAAATACTACATAAGTATAAATATCCATTATGATATGTCATTCCACCTATATTTTCAGAGGGTACATCAAATTCTTGAATCTTTCTACCGCTACTTATATCTAATCTAACTATTTTATCCCTTTCAGGCGGGTTTACATCCTTTATAACATAAGCATAATTTGGAGATATTGCAAGAGGCCCCCATATGTCAGAATCTAATGAAATGGTACCAATTTCACTTAAATCATTTTTATTAAGCTTAAAAATTTTATGACTGTAGTCCGAAACACACCAAACTTCATTATCTCTAAAAGCAATCCCAGTAATTTGACCGCATCTTCCATTATTCCAATCTCCTGAATCTGGAGCAATATCAAAATCAACTATTTCCAAAGTTTCAGGATTCAACCTAACTAAATAATCAAGGTTTCTTCTGCTACAAGCTGCTAACCATAAATTTTGCCCATCATATGCTAAGGCTCTAGGTAATTGATAAGATGCAATTTCTCTTGGAATGGGCAACATTTCTTCTAAATTTACTCCAGAATAAATACCCCCATCATATTGTAACAAATCAACCAAATTATCTCTAAATACAATTCCATTAAAACTATCATTAAAATTCCAAGTATTAACTAAATAGCCATCACTAGATTCTAAATAAGATGAAATATCATTAAATATTGTACTTCTATTCTCTATTAATTGCCAGTGATTGATTCCATTATGGACTCTAACAATAGTACTTAATGTTCTTTCAAATTCTGGAAAATTACGATTTAATAGATTACTACTTTCTTCAGCAACTAAATTATCATCATCTCCTGGAATTAAAGGACTAAATAATCCATTATAATTGCCTAAAGTTACAAAATATCTTATAAATCTAGTTGTTGCCAAAGAACTATTTAATCTCGAAAATAATTCAGAACCTCTAACTAGAGATTGTGCTCCCAGTGAATTATATGGATTAAAAATTTGTAAGTTTTCAGGATTTTCATTATTTATTAAATATTCAATAACATTATTTATTAAATCAAGAGAAAATACTCCATTGTTTGGTGCCCCAAACTGGAAAAAATTCCTATATCTAGTTGGATTCATTCTTATTGCTACTCTTCCAACTACCCCTCCCATTGAATGTCCATATGAATCAATATTATCTAATTGATTATTGTTTAATAAATCCTCTAAGGCCCTCGCGTTATTTTCTGGCAAATCGCTAGTAGGATATGTAAAGCTTACAATATTTCCATTATACTTCGTGAATAAATAATCAAATAAATTAGGTTGTGGATCATTAGGATCTTTAAATGTCCTTGAATTACTGCCTAGTCCATGAATAAGTAAAGCATACCTAACTCCCGATCTTGGATCCCCGTATATTTCAAGGGTTGGGCTTGGCTCAATAACTTCATTAACCCAAAAACTGGTATTTAATCCATTTTTATTTTGTCCGTTTTCAGGTTTAAAAGGAACTACTAACGTACTATCAATCATAAAATCATGTATTTGAAATTTACTATCATTTCTAGAAATTACTAAATCAGAACTACTAAAACTTTCATCTTTTGGTTTGAATTCTAAATAAAGACTATCTTCTATTGAAGCAGAAGTTCTTAAATTCAATAAAGCTGTTTTATTACTTAAATTCCTTGCAACATTAATTTCTTCATTACTACTTCTTATTTCAACATCAGCATCTTCTTCTAAAGAATTTGCAGGAATATTAACAATAAAATTCCGAGTTTCGATTCTAGCTCCATGTTCTGCCTCAACATGAACAGTAGTTTGTTCTTCTTGATTCACTTGATCTTCTGGATTGGTAGATTTAGATCCACAAGCTAAAGCAATTCCTGCTAAAAATGACAATGAATATCTTAAAATTCTTCTATTCATTGTAACCATTATTTAATAGTTATAATAAATATATATCTATGTTATAAAATATATTTCATAATATACATTTAATCATTTAATCTTAAAAAATTCTTGAAATTCTTTTAAATTTTTAGTATTTATTATATCATTAGAAGTAGCCCATCCTCTTCTAGCTTGAGCAATTCCAAATTTTAAGAAATCAAAATGCTTTAAATTATGAGCATCACTATCAATACTCAATTTTACTCCAGCTTTTACAGCCCTCTTTATGTATTCATCATTTAAATCTAATCTATCTGGATATGCATCAATTTCCAAAACTGTATTAGTATCTATTGCAGCTTTAAATATTCTATCCATATCAATTTCATAAGGTTCTCTTTTATGAATAATTCTTCCAGTAGGATGAAATAAAATATCGGCATTTTTATTTCTCATAGATTTAATTATTCTGTTTGTCATATCTTCTTTATTCATATTAAAATTAGAATGAACAGCAATTCCAACAACATCTAATTTACTTAAAGTTTCATCATTAATATCTAAACTTCCATCTTTAAGAATATTAACTTCTGCACCTTTAAAAATCTTAATTCCATTTATTTCTCTATTAACTTTATCAATTTCTTTTCCTTGTTCAATTAAATCATTTTCTTTTAAACCACCTGTCATTGCTAAAGTTCTAGTGTGATCTGTAATTACAATATATTGTAATCCATATTTTTTTGCTTCTAAAGCCATCTCTTTTATAGAATTATTTCCATCAGTCCAATTAGTTTGTACTTGTAAATCTCCTTTTAATTCATTATAATTTATTAACTTAGGTAATTTATTTTCTCTAGCTGCTTCTAATTCTTCACCATGACTTTCTCTTAGCTCAGGTTCTATATATCTTAACCCTAAAGCCTTATACAACTCTTCTTCTGTTCTTCCAGCAATAAACTTATTTTCTTTAAATAAACCATATTCACTTAATTTTAATCCTTTATCTTTAGCAATTTGTCTTAAAGCAACATTATGTTCTTTACTTCCTGTAAAATAATTTAAAGCAGCTCCATAACTTTTTTCTTCAACAACTCTTATATCTACATCCATCCCATTTTTTAATTTAATTGTACTTTTAGTATCGCCCTTACCATAAATTTTCCCAACTTCTTGCATCTTTACAAAGAAATCCATAATTGGTTTTGGATTGTCACTTATTACTAAAATATCTGCATCCCCAACAGTTTCTTTCCATCTTCTTACAGAACCAGCTACAATTACTTTTTTTGCTTCCTTTAAAGAACTTAATCTATCTTTAATTTCATTTATTAAAGGAAGAACTTGACCTAATGGATATCTTCCACTCCCTTTTTTAATAAATTCAATTCCTTTCAGGATATTTTCTTCTTTTTTAGCCCCCCATCCTTCAAAATCTATTAATTTATTTGCTTTAGCAGCTTTTTCTAATTCTTCTAAGTTTTTTATTTTTAATTTTTTATATAAAAATTTAATTCCTTTAGGTCCTAATCCTTCTACTCTTTGTAATTCATCAATATCAACAGGAAATTTCTTCTTTAATTCATCATATTCTTTTAATCTTCCAGTTTTAATATACTCTTCAATCTTTCTAGCTATTCCTTCTCCAATACTTGGAATTTCTTTTAAAGCTTTTATTCCGCCTTTTTTGTAAATTTCTTCTAAATCTTCATTTAAATCTTGAATAGTTAAAGCAGCTTTTTCAAAAGCTCTAGGTTTAAATTGAACATCATCCATATCTAATAAAACAGAAATTTCATAAAGAATCTTAGCAATCTTCTGATTAATCATATTTTATTTATTAATTTGCACATTAATAAAATTTACTAATTCACGCTATATTTTTCAATTACAAAATACTTTTATAGTTCTATGTTGAAGTAACTTCTATGAATTGCTTTTTTTGTACAGATCAAGATGCAGAAAACAAAATTGATCAAAGTGAATATTGGAATATTTATCTTTCAAATAATCAAACTTATTTAGGCAGATGTTTGATTGCTTTAAAAAGGCACGCCTCAGATCTGGCTGAATTAGAAAAAGTAGAATGGCAAGATTTTATTAATTTAGTAGAGAGAATAGAAAAATCTATGACAAGGTCTTTTGAGCCCACTTTATTCAATTGGGCTTGTTTAATGAATAATGCTTATCAAGAAATAATACCAAATCCTCATGTACACTGGCATCTAGTGCCAAGATATAGTCATGTAGTTGAATTTGATGGAGAAATTTTTGAAGATTTAGAATTTGGGCATCATTATAATAGTCAAAAATCTAAGAATATTCCACCAAACTTAAGACAAATACTAATTTCTAGAATTAAAAAGAATTTATAATTTAATCTTATAATGTAATTACACATCAATACTTTATAAAAAATAAGCATATCCTAAAATGGAATTATCCATAAGCAAAAGAAATATTTATAAATAAACTTGATTAATAATTAAAAATGTTTATGTACGATCCAGAATTAACAAGGCCAATGCGGCAAGAATTAGTAAATAATGGAGTTATAGAATTAAAAACTCCACAAGAAGTAGATGAAACTATAAATAACACAAAAGGAACATTTCTAATTATAGTTAATTCTGTTTGTGGATGCGGAGCAGGAACAGCAAGACCTGGATTATTATTATCTCTAAAGAATAATAAGATTCCAAATAAAATATTTACCGTATTTGCTGGAGTAGATAGAGAAGCAACTGAAAAAGCTAGAAGTTATTTTAGAGATTATCCTCCATCATCTCCGTCAATGTTTTTATTTAAAGATAATAAATTAGTTTTTGCTTTAGAAAGATCCAATATTGAAGGAAAAGAACTAGAAAAACTTTCAAGTCTTCTAACAGAAGCATATAACAAATACTGTTAATTAAATTTTTCAACTCCGATTTTTGGACACAATTTATTCAAAAAACATTTACTACAAATAGGTATTGGAGCTTTGCAAACTGCTCTTCCATGATTCTTTAATAAATGCGGTAATTTCTTCCATTTATCTTTTGGAAATAATTTCATCAAATCTTGCTCAACTTTTTCAGGATTTTTATTTTTAGTCCAATCTAGTCTTTGAGAGACTCTTAAAACATAAGTATCTACCACAATTCCATCTATAATATTAAATGCATTTTGCTGGATCACATTAGCAGTCTTTCTAGAAATTCCAGGAAGTTCAATTAATTCATCCATAGAACTTGGAACTTCTCCATTATACTTTTCTTCTAAAATTTGACAAGTTTTAATTATATTCTTAGCTTTGTTCCTAAAAAACGTAATACTTTTAATCTCATTTTCAAACTCATTTATTTTTGCATTTGCATAATCTTTAGCATTTTTATATTTCTTAAATAATCTTTCTGTTGTAGAATTAACAATTACATCAGTACATTGAGCAGATAGAATTCCAGCAACAAGTAATTCTAATGGGTTAGAGAAATTTAAATAATATTTTGCTTCAGGATAATTTTTTTCAAGTAATTTCAATTCTTCTTTAAGTTTATTATCCATTCTTAAATATCAAATTTAATTCACTTAAAAATCTTTCTTTTAATATTTTTAAATCATTCTTAATCTTATCAGAAGAATTTTTCTCATTAATTATAAAATTAACTTCATAATCCTCATTATCTCTAATGATTTCCAATTTAGAAGTCCAATTATCTTTTGGCCCTGCAACAAATTCATATTTTGCTTTTTCAGTAAGACTGTCTTTTACTTCACTAAAAACAGGAGTTTTCCAATGACTTTTATTAATACTTCTATAAATTCCAAAAATCTTCATAAAATTTCCTTCATTAAATTCAATTTTCATTTAAGTTTTTATTATATAATTTCAAACAATAATCTTCATCTTCAAATAGTTTAAGTTTTAATGTTTCTTCAAAACTAAAAAAACCAAATTTATCATTTTCATCATTTAATTTTATAGAATCACTAGGATCAAAACTAAAATTATATTTAAATAAATAATAAGCTATATTTTTATCTTTAATTTTATGATAAGTGACAATAAAAAAAGAAGGTTCAATATTTAATCCAACTTCTTCATTAATTTTTCTTTTAATAGACAAATTAATTGATTTATCTTCATCTTCAAATTTTCCAGAAATGTTTTTCCATTTATCTTCTTTTTTCATATGAACTAGTAAATATTTATTATTATATGTAATAATGCATCCAATATTTAATATATCAATTTTTTCAGGAGCGTTAATTATCATAAAATGATATATTAATTTCCTTTTTTAATACTTATTTTTCTCCACATAGAAATAAATATCAAAATCAAAAATAGAAAGATTTAAAAACAGAATTTTTTCTTAATCTCTTAAGTTGATAGAGCTCGGGGGTAATATAACGCTCGAAGGTTTCGAGAATCTCGAACCTGGGGCCTTAGTGATTGTAAAAAAAGTGGTGGGAAATTACACTAAAAAGATTTCTAATAATATAGCAAATTTTGAAAGGATCTTAATTCTTCTTGATAGAGAAGACCAAAACAACATTAAAGTAAAACTTCATAAAAACGGAGAAATAGAAATGCAAGAGGCTTCTGATTCTAATTTATTCTTTGCCTTAGATAAAGCCTTAAGTAAGTTTAATTCTTAATTTTTAGTAAGTTTTATAAATAGTATTAACTGCTTTATTATTATGGTAACTAGAATGGGTGGACTTAGAAGGAAGTCTAGGTCTAAATTAAGGAAAAATATAAGGGAAAAAGGTAAATTATCAGTAACTAAATACTTACAAGAATTTAATATTGGGGATAAAGTTTACTTAAAAGCAGAGCCTTCCGTTCATAAAGGAATGTATAATCTAAGATATCATGGAAAATCTGCTGTTGTTATAGGAAAACAAGGTAGATGTTATATTGTACAATTAAAAGATGATTCAAAATTTAAAAAATTTATTGTTAGACCAGTACATTTAAAGAGGTCCTAAAAATGCCAGAAATACAAATAATTAATGAAAAACCTGTAACACTTTATGAAGTTAAAGACAAATTAGCAGATATAAAGAAAAGAGACAAAGAATTAAGCTTCAGAGCTAAAAAAACTGAAGAATTCATAAATTGTGTATCATTATTAAAAGATAAAAAAGCTAAAGAGATATTAGAAGAACTAGAAAAAAATAATGCTGATAAGCTAAAGCTAAGACATATTGTGAAAATTATTGATGTACTTCCAAAAGATCTAGAAAGTCTAAAAATACTATTCACAAATGAGCCAGTAGCTCTTAAACAAGAAGACTTCGAGAAATTAATAGAGATTGTGAAAAAATATGTATAAGGTCAAATTAAAAAATGAAACAAGAAATCAAAGAAGAATATGCAATAGTACTAGACTTTCTACCAAATGGATATCCATTCGACTCAAGACCTATGCATATGAAAACACCTATAGCTCAAGCAATAGGTAAACAACACTTTATTCTATTAGAATTAGTTCCTAAAAAAGGTCAATTTCTTCAACCTTATAAAGAAGTTTATATGGGCAGTGGAAAAAGAGAAGAAATTCATCATATTGTTGGGAAAATCCCATTAGAAAAATTAACACAAACTGCAAAATTAGAATTAGATTTAGTAATAAAAGATATTGTTATGAAAGACCAAACAAGATTTGTTAATTTCTTTAATACAGCTGGTCCTATAAATACTAGAAGACATCAACTTGAATTACTTCCAGGAATTGGAAAAAAACATATGTGGGAACTTCTTGAAAGAAGAAAAGAAAAACCATTTGAAAGCTTTGATGACATAAAAACAAGAGTTAAATTAATGCCAAATCCAGAAACTACAATAATAAAGAGAATTATGTCAGAATTACAAGAAGAAGACAGATATAAATTATTTGTTGGAACCTAAATTTTATTTGCATCCTTCAATTCATATTCGTTAGATTTATTAATTTTACTTATATATTTATATCAATGACAGAAAACCTAGAGTTAAAACTATTTGTTTGGGAAAATGTTTTGAAAGGACAAAATCAAGAAACTGGCGACTCGGATTATGGACTAATGTTTGCATTGGCAAAAGATATTGAGGAAGCACGAATAATGATACTCCAAAAGCAACTAAAAATGGATCAAGAGAAGAATCTTGACAAGGGTAAGGACATTCAAAACTTGATAGAAGAATATAAAACATTCGTTAAATTTCTAAAATGTCATAAAACGTCACAAAACTCTTGTGTCCAAACAGATTTTGCATATGAAGTTTATCCAAGGCTTTATCACGATTTGTCCCTGAATCCAGAAATCATAGACTATCCGGAAGGATTTTTAGAATGGGGTGCGTATTAAAATTCCAGAAGGTTACCTTCTTTTATCACCAAAACCTTTTTAAATACTCCTTATAAATAAAAAAACATGCCTGAAGAAAATTTTAGACATATAGTAAGAATTGTAAATACAGATGTAAAAGGAGAAGTTAAATTAGCCACTGCTCTAAGAAGAATTCAAGGAGTTGGCTTTTCTTATTCTAACGCAGTTTTAAAAACTTTAAATATGGATGAAAATAAGCAAATTGGTTATATTCCAGAAACAGATTTAAAAAAAGTAGAAGAAGTAATTTTAAATCCATCAAAATATAATATTCCTTCATGGATGTTTAACAGAAGAAAAGACTTTGATACAGGTAATGATAAACATATATTAACTACTGATTTAAAACTTCAAAAAGATAATGATATTAAAAGATTAAGAAAAATTAAAGCTTATAGAGGAATTAGACATTCTTTGGGTCAACCTGTTAGAGGTCAAAGAACTAGAAGTAACTTCAGAAGAGGTTCTGCAATAGGAGTTAACAAGAAAAAATCAAAAATGGCTCCAGCAAAAGCTCCAACAACAAAACCAACAAGGGAGAAAGGTAAGAAGTAAAAATGGGAGATCCAAGAAGACTTAAAAAAAGCTATGAAACTCCAACTCATCCTTGGCTAAAAGAAAGATTAGAAATAGAAAAAGTATTATTAGAAGAATATGGCTTAAAAAATAAAAAAGAACTTTGGAAGTCTGGTTCAAAATTAAGAAGATATACAAAACAAGCGAAGAACTTAATTTTAGCAACAACAGAACAATCTAAAATAGAAGAAAAAAGATTACTAGAAAAACTTTATAGATATAATTTAGTAAAAAAAGATGCTAAAATTGATGATGTTCTTTCTTTAAACTTAAAAAATGTTCTTGATAGAAGACTTCAAACACTAGTTTATAAAAATAAATTAGCAAGTACAATTAATCAAGCAAGGCAATTAATCACTCATGGTCATATCTTAGTAAATAATCAAAAAATTGATATTCCAAGTTATTTTGTTTCAAGAGAAGAAGAAAATAAAATTCAAATTGATACATCTTCTAATTTTTATAAAAATTTAATATTAAAAGCTAAAAAAGAAGATCATAAAGAAATTGTGAAAACAAAAGAAACTATAAATGAAGTTGAAGCATAGCATTTCTAATTTTTTTGATATTTTTTAATTATTACATCTAATAATACAAATTTATTTAAATAATAGGATAAGAATACCATTATGAATATAAATGACAAAAATACAATTAAATCATTTAAATCTATAAAGAGAAAAACCAAAGATTTTAAAGAGATTGACCCCATAATAATTCAAGAAGATTCAAGAAACTTAAATATTTTTAGGATTATTTTAGGTCTAACCACTAACGAATTTTCAAAAAAGATTGAGGTAGCATATTCTTGGGTCTATCAATTGGAGCATTCTAGGAGAAAAATTCAATATGAAACTGCTAAATCATACTCGTTAAAAATTCATAAATTATTCAAAGAAAAGGATATAAATAAAAATATTAAACTAGAAGATTTTATTGTCAATCTCAACTCACTTAACAAAACAACTCCTAAAACAGGAATTGCTGTGAATTTAGATAATCTAAATGCTAAAGACTTTGATCATTTCTTAGTTTTGATTAACTCTTTAAAGAAAAGAACAAATAATTTTTGCAACTTTGGTTTTCCATTAATTCTAGAAGATAGCAGACTTATTTGTGTAGTAAGGATTCTATTAGGTTTAACGCAACAAGAATTTGCGAAACAGTTGAAAATGTCTAACATGACAGTAGAAGAATTAGAAAATGGATATAGAAAAATTGTTTGGCCGACAACAGCTCAAATTTATGCCGCTAAAATACAAGGAGTAATTAATAAATGTAGCATTCCAAAAAATCAATATATTATAAAGCAACGATGGCAAAGATGGAAAAATATAAGAAAAATCAAGCAAGGTAAACATGCTAAATGGAAAACCATTAGAAAAATGACTGTAGATGATTTCAAAAGGTATTTTAACTATCTCGAAAATGAAACTTATAGATTCACAAAAATAAAACCGAGATTGATTGCAAGAAATCCACAATTGATAAGTATTTTTAGAATTCTCCTAGATTTAACTCAAAGGGATCTAGAAAGAAATCTAAGTTTGAAAGGTAGGGTCATTTCAAACTATGAAAGCTCAGTATATAAAACGATAACCTTAGGAAATGCTGAAATTCTCACACGTTTTTTTGAAGAAGCGTTTCAAAAGCAAAATTTAACCAATGTAATGGTTGAACAAGCAATTGAAAAGTTCATATCTGTAAAGGAATCTATGTATGTACATCAAAATTCTTTTTCTAGACTTTTGAAAAGTTGGACAAATCAAGAAAAGATCATTTTTAGGCTTTTAAAGACTATAAAAAAAGAAGACTTAACTATAGAACCACATAGTAATATAAAAACTGAAAAAGGAACGATTAATGTTGATTTTCTAGTAAGTTACAAAAAAGAACCAAAGGTTATTATAGAGTCAACAGAATTTCATCATATTAAATCTAAAAAATTTGGCTATAATTTTAAAAGAAAAGTAGGCGAAATAGATTATAGGTTTACTAAAATAAAAAAGAAATTTCCATCAATTAAAACATTTATGATTATAAAAGTTGATAGAAATCCAATACTAGAAAGAAGAATCCAAAACTTCATAAGTAATGAAACAATTTCCATAAACAAAACTTTTATAAATCCTAGCAAAGCTTCTCTTACAAGCTCAATTTTGGAGGTTTTATGATAAGAACTGATAATTATAAGTGGGGAATTGCTTACATATATTCCAGTTATAATAATACAATAATCCATATATTGTTTTAGCTAAGCTAAACAAGTGGTTAACAGATATAACTGGATCTGAAACAATTTCTAAAGCTTCTGGTGGTATGGTTGTAAAAGCCCATAGACTAGAAGGAAGTCCTACAGCAGCTATGTCAGCAGCTAAAATAGCAGCAGAAGGAGCTATAGAAAGAGGAATTAATGCAATTCATATTAAAATAAGAGCACCAGGAGGCCATAATGGTCCAGCTAATACAGGTCCTGGAGCACAAGCAGCAATTAGAACTTTAACAAGAAGTGGTTTAAGAATAGGAAATATAGAAGAAATTACTCCAATGCCTCATGATGGATGTCGTAAGAAGCACGGCAAGCGTGGAAGAAGAGTATAAATACAATTATTACTTATTTCTATGATAAAAAATGCTACTATAGACATAAAAACAATTAGAAAAAAACTAGATAGAGACCTTGTTGCCTTAATTCAATTTCCAGATGAACAAGAAACTCTTCAGGCGTTAAAAATTCTAGAAGAAAATAAAAGTTTTGTTGTTTCTTATAATGATGATTGTTATGGTTTAGCAGATATAAATAATTTAAAATTATTGCACGAAGAAGGCTTAAAGTATAGAATTGTAGATATTAATAAAAAATATAGATCTTTTCCAAGCACTATTTAATCAAAAATTGATTAGGCGCCTAGTGTAAACTTTTTTAACCGCAACATTTTTAAATCTGAGCTTTTTCTATAAGCTTCTACTCAAAAATGGATATTCAAATAATTAAAGAAGAAAACAACTTCCTTAGTTTTATTATAAAGGATGTAACAAGTTCTTATATTAATACACTTAGAAGAATAATGAATGTAGAAGTTCCTATAATGGCAATAGACGAAATTAACTTTATTGTTAATGATTCTGCTTTATATGATGAAATTATTGCTCATAGACTAGGATTAATCCCATTAAAAACAGACCTTCAAAGCTATGAACTAAAAGAAAAATGTACTTGTAACGGTGTTGGTTGTGCTAAATGCCAATTAACTTTAACTTTAAAAACAAAAGGTCCATGTACAGTTTATGCTAGTGATTTAAAGTCTCAAGATCCTAAAGTTATCCCAGTTTATCCAAAAATTCCAATAACAAAATTAAGTGAAGGCCAGTCTATAGAATTAGAAGCAACAGCAAAACTAGGTCTTGGTAAAGAACATGTTAAATTTTCTCCAGGATTAATTTACTATCAAGCTTATCCTGAAATAAAATTAAAAGATGTTTCAAATCCAGAAAAAATAAAAGAAGTTTGTCCAACTCATGTATTTGAAGTTGAAAATAATAAATTAACTGTTAAAAATTTATTAAATTGTGATTTATGCATGGCTTGCGTAGAAGCAACTCAAGATGATAGTATCCAAGTTAAAGGAAGTAAAACAGATTATATTTTCTACATCGAATCATTTGGTCAATTAACTCCTAAAGAAATAATGACAACAGCAATAAATGTTTTTGATGATAAATTAGATGAGTTAACTAAAAAAATGAAGGAAGGAGAAGAAAGTAAAATCTCCAAGATAACAGACAAAATTAAAATAAAGAAAAAAGTTAAAGCAGAGTAGTTCTTCAATTATTTAATATATTAATTCTGTGAATCATTTTCTGATAAAATATTTACAAAATACAAACATTTAAATATAACTTATATCTATATAACTTATAGTGATATAAAATGGATACAACTACAATTGCAGTCAAAAATGATACTCTAAAATTGCTACATAAAGTAAAAGAAGAGTTAAAAGTAAATTCTTTTGATGATGTAATAAGAAAGCTTCTTCAAGAGGCAAAAACACCTAAAAAATCGATGTTTGGATCACTTAAAGGATTAGATAAAGAATTTAAGAGGGAAGAACTTGACCGTTTTAGTTGATTCCTGGGCTTGGATAGAATATTTTAAAGGATCTAACTTGGGGATAAAAGCTAAAAATGTAATTGAAAGTGGAGAACAACTTTTAATTTCTACTATTAATATTAGTGAAATATACCATTTTTTACTTAATAATAAGATGGATGCAGAAAAACTTATAAAGTTTGTACTTGATTCTTCATTTGTAATACAGTTAGATACACAGATAGCTATAAAAGCTGCAAACATAAAATTTACAAAAAAACTTGGAATGGCAGATGCAATAGTACTTGCTACAGCAGAAGAAAACAATGCAATGATTTTAACTGGTGATGATGATTTTAAAAACATAAAAAATGTGATTTACATTGGCAAATAAAAAATTAAAGAGAAAAAAACAAAAAGCTATTGCAGATGAAATGATTAAATTAATGGAAAAAGGCTTCAAATTGGGAAAGATAAAAATTAAATCTAGGGCAGAATTATATAAAAGATAATTATTTATATTGTTAGAGAATTCTTTTTATCTATGCGGGAGTGCCGGAGCGGTCAATAAACTTTTGAAAAAAGTTTAATCAAAAGCTTGACTAGACGGGATAGATTATAAAAAGTCCAAGCTAAGGACCTATTGGCTTAGTGCCTACGCAGGTTCAAACCCTGTCTCCCGCACTTCAATCCTAAATATATGCGCATAACGTTAACTAATATTATGTATAATTAGAAAGTTTTATTATTAACTAGTTATTATTCTTATTATGGATGATCCTAAGTTCATAGATGATTCAGCTAAAGGGAGGATGGCTGTTAATTTTGTTAAGCATTTATTAGAAAAGTCTGGCTATGATGTTTATGATTTTGGAATTGAAACCCATAATGCTAACATTAAGAAACAGCTCAAAAACACTTATTACACACATGCGAGTAGAATCCTTCACCTGCTACCAGACTTAGTTGTCATAAACCCTGAAACTTCACGTGCTTATTTGATTGAAGTTAAGTTTAGGCGAACATTGGAATTTTTTGATCTCAAGGAAAGAATCGTAAGCGAATCAATAAAGTATTGGCCGGAAATGTTTTTTGTAGTAGTAAGCAATCAAGATCCATATTGTCAATGGTTCAAGTGTTCTGATATGGAAAGTTTTCAACATGGTATTGAAGCCTTACCGATAAACGTGGAAAAAGAAACCAGAGAGAACAAAAGTATTATGAAAATTTCAAAATTTAATTTTTACCAAGATATCAAAATCCTATTTAACAAAGTGACAGATGAAAACCTTCAGGCTTGTTTAAAGGCCAATAAACTGTTTTAGCTCTTTTGCTTAATCACAATATCACTATCTTTGTTTATTAGAGCAACCAAACTCTAAAACTACTGCAGCTAATCCAGTTAGAATTCCTTTTGAAATTGAATTTAGTTTTTTCATTTCAATAATATATCTCTTTTATTGTGAATAAGTAAAGATTTTTTCTTTGCAATATCTAAGGCAATATTCTTTTTCTCTTTAATGTCCATATGTATATGTGTAACATTTCCTTTTAGATTCTCTAATTGTTGTATTAATTCTGCAATTTCTTTATCATCCAATACAAATTCTATAACCTCAATCTCTTTGTTCATTTCAATAACTCCCAATGATAATTTTTAACTATATTAAAGAGTATAATAAATTTATATACTTTTAGTAATTCTATTAGCACATAAGGTTAACGCATATCCTTAGACTTATTAAGCGTATCTCTTGTATTAAACTTTAAATCTTTTAGGCTTATAAGACTTCATAGTTAAAGAATTACTTACAACAGAAACAGAACTAAATGCCATAGCTAAAGCAGCAATTACAGGATTCAATAAAAATCCAGTTAATGGATATAAAATTCCTGCTGCTATTGGAATTCCTGCTGTATTATAAATAAATGCCCAAAATAAATTTTGCTTTATCTTTTTAATTGTATAACTACTTAAATCAATAGCAGTAACAACATCTCTTAAATCACTTTTAATTAAAACTATATCTCCAGTTTCAATTGCTACATCAGTTCCACTTCCAATAGCAATTCCAACATCTGCTTGTGCTAAAGCAGGACTATCATTAATTCCATCACCAATCATTGCAACAATTCTTTTTCTACTTTGTAATTTTTTAATTTCATTAGCTTTACCTTCTGGAAGAACTTCAGCCAAAACATAATTTATTCCTAATTGCTTTGCAATAGCCCTAGCAGTTCTTTCATTATCTCCAGTTATCATATAAACTTGTTTTTTCATTTTTTGTAATTGTCTTACAGTTTCTCTTGCATTTTCTTTTATTGTATCAGCAACTGCAATTAATCCAATTACTTTTTTATTTACAGAAAGAATAACTACAGTTTTTCCTTGTTCTTCAAGTTCTTTTATTTTATTTTCAAATTTATTTACATTAATTTTATTATCTTTCATTAATTTTCTATTTCCTAAAAGAATTACTTTACTCTTAAATTTAGCTTTAACTCCATGTCCTGGAATAGCTTTAAAATTAGTTATTTTTCCTAATTTTATTCTTTTTTCTTTAGCTTTATTTACAATAGCATCTGCTAAAGGATGCTCAGAATTATTTTCAATCATTCCAGCAAACTTTAAAACTTCACTTTCTTTTGTAAAACTTATAATATCTGTAACTTCAGGCTTTCCTTTAGTTAAAGTTCCAGTCTTATCAAAGACTATTGTATTTAATTTATGGGCTGTTTCTAAAGCCTCTGCTTTCTTAATTAAAATTCCATACTCTGCTCCTTTTCCAGTTCCAACCATAATAGCAGTGGGAGTTGCTAAACCTAAAGCACAAGGACAAGCAATAATTAAAACAGAAACAAAATTAACTAATGCAAATGTAAATGCAGGAGCAGGTCCAAAGAAATACCATATAACAAATGTTAAAATTGCAATAACAACTACAATAGGCACAAAAATTCCACTCACTTTATCAGCTAATCTTTGAATTGGAGCTTTACTGCTTTGGGCATCCTCAACTAATTTAATAATTTGAGCTAACATAGTATCTTTTCCTACTTTAGTAGCTCTAAATCTAAAAACTCCGTTTTTATTTATTGTAGATCCAATTACAATATCATTTTTTTTCTTTTCAACAGGAATACTTTCTCCAGTTATCATTGATTCATCAACACTAGAATTTCCTTCTATAATAATTCCATCAACCGGAATTTTTTCTCCTGGTTTAATTAAAACTATATCCCCAACAATAACTTCATTAATAGAGATAACAATTTCTTTTTTATTTCTAATTACTCTTGCAGTTTTAGCTTGTAAGCCAATTAATTTTCTTATAGCATCGCTTGTATGACTTTTAGCAATAGCTTCTAAATATCTACCTAAAATTATTAAAGTTATAATTAATGCTGCAGTATCATAATAAACAGCTTTTTTAATACTCTCTCCTAATATGCTTGGAAAAAAAGTAACAACCATACTATAAATAAAAGCAGCACTAGTTCCTATTGCAATTAAAGAGCTCATATCAGCACTTTTATTCTTTAAAGCAGCCCAAAATCCCTTATAGAATTGACTTCCAACATAAAATTGAATAGGTAAAGTCAATAAAAATTGTACAATCCAATTACTTAAAAAAGTCTCTGGGATATTTGGAAAATAATCTCTTAGACTTCCAAATAGAACTAATAAACTTAAAATGGTTCCAACAATTAACTTTTGTCTTAATGTTTTTAGTTCCTTTAATCTAGCTTCCTTCTCAACATCCTTAGATTCACCAATTACAAAAGCCCCATAACCTGCATTTTCAATAACTTTTTTTAGTTGTTGTGCTGTAACTCTGCTTCCATCATATTCAACATAAGTCTTACCTTTTATAAAAGAAATATCTACCCTACTGACACCAATAGTTTTACTTAAACTTTTTTTAATTATGCCTTCACAATGAGGACTTTGCATCCCTGTAACTCTAAATTCAACTTTAGCATTACTATCTGTTACAATGTATCCTACTTTTTTTACTGCTTCTTTGATATTATTTAAATTAGCCTTACTATTATCATATTCAACAACAGCTTTTTCTGTTCCATAATTAACTTGGGCATTTATAATTCCATTAACTTTTTTTATACTTCTTTCTATTGTAACTGCGCAACTTGCGCAGTGCATTCCTCTAATCCCTAATATCTCCGTCTTAATGGCCATTTACATTAAATCCTTTTTGAGTTTATCAAACTCCTTTTTGTTTATTTCCCCTTTTGCATATCTTCTTTTTAATATTTCTAATGAAGTTTCTTTCTTATTGTTCTTAGATAATTTTATAATGATCCACATTATTAATATTATTATTAATATCCAAAATAACATTATGAAAATATTTCCATAAAATCCAAAAAATGAACTATAATTACCCATCATTCCATAATTTTGCATATTTGTTCTCCCCATCATCATGTTCACCATACTTGGGGACATTGCATTCTGATCCCCACAATAAAAACTCTTACCCATATTAATATGAACATTTCTTAAAGCTAATGAACCTTCACCACCCATAATATTATCCATTTTTTCATGCAACTCTCCAGGATGCATTTGTTCCATATAATAATCCCCTAGAACTTCTAATTGGTCTTCACTTAATTCGCTACAAGAAATCCTATTATTAATAATTTTTTGTACTTCCTTAAAATCTTGACTACTTACAAAGCTGTTCATGCTAATTAAAATTAAAATTATTCCAAAAACCAAAAATTTTCCTAAAGTTCTCATTTCCATCACCATATATCTATATTTAGATATATCTAAATTTAGAAAAATATATAAACTTTTTGGTTATTATATTATATTTATATGGAAAATATAAAAATTAACAATTTAATAAAATTGTATACTATATTGCTTCTAAATAAAGGTAATGTCCATGGTTACGATATTCTTAAACACTTGGAGAATAATTTGGGGAGTACAATAAGTGCATCTCAAGTTTATCCGTTTTTAAACGAATTAAAAAGAAAAAAACTAATTCAACTAATTCAAATAAAAAAAGAAGGACAAAGGGACAAAAAGGCATACAGCCTCACTCCAAACGGCAAGAGATTTATTTCAAACACATTAAAGAAATGGGATGAACTTCTAGAAATTGCTTTTGTAAATAAAATCACTAAATGTTATCATTGTGGTTGCGAACTTTACAATAATAAATATAAAAAATTAATAAATAAAATAGAACTACCCTTCTGTTGTTCTCATTGCGCAGATTCTTATAGGGAGATGTTTAAAAATAACAAATTATATGCTTGTAAAATATGCAGTTTTTCTTATAAAAACAAAAAATTAAAAGATAAATGTCAAAATTGGTGTAAATTACATAAAAGTTGTAATTTGGAAATTATTAAATATGCAGTTAATCAAGGAGGCAATGATGATAAACAAGAAATTCAAAATTAAGGGGATGCACTGTAACAGCTGCGAATTTTTAATTAAAGATGTCCTAGAAGAAATAGGAGTAGAAGCAAAAGCAAATCTTAAAAAACAAGAAGTTTCATTAAAATTTGATGAATCTAAAATATCAATAAATAAAATCAAAGAAACATTAAAACAATATAAATATGAATTAATAATATGAAAACATTAAAACTAAGAATATCAGGTATGCATTGTGAATCTTGTGAAATTACATTAAAGAGAGCTTTTAAAAAACTAAATGATGTTAAAGATGTAAAACTCTCTTATGATAATGAAATTGCAGAAATTATTTATAATCCGGATATAAACATAGACTCAGTAATTGAAACAATAAGGTCCGTAGGTTATGACGCAACAGTTTATGATGGAAAAAACATAGACATTGAAAAACCAAAATTTAGCCATTATGTTAATTCTTTATTAGACAAAAAAAATGAAGTTGAAGGAAGTTTAATCAAAATAACTATTCTTACTTTTATTACTTTACTTGGTATTCAAGCAATTGCATATTATGGATTTTTTATGGATATCCCAGAATTTTGGTCAAGATTTGGCTATTATATTATTTTTCTAATTATTAGTATTGTATTAAGTGCAGTTGCTGTGTGGCATGTAAAAGCTTATGGTAATAATTTTACTTGCACGACGGGGATGATGATTGGAATGACTATAGGTATGGTATCAGGTTTTTTAATTGGATTAATGGTTGGAGCAACAAATGGTATGTTTATAGGCTCTGTTGCAGGAATTGTAATTGGAATGGTTGTTGGTACTTGGACTGGAATGTGTTGTGGTGTTATGGGAACTATAGAAGGTATGATGGCTGGTCTAATGGGTGGTTTGATGGGGTCAATGACTTCATTAATGTTGTTAAATGATCACCTTAAATTAATCATCCCAATTTTAGTAGTTGCATCTTCAGTAATTTTAATAGGCCTTGATTATCTTATCTTCAAGGAAACTACTGGAACTCAAATTCGTAAAATTAATAAACAGAGCTTCTTACCTTTTTTAACAGTCTGTTTCATAACAATGATGCTATTAACATGGTTAATGGTATATGGTCCAAAATCAGCTTTATTTAGATTTTAAAAATGTCAGAAGAAATTAAGTTTAAGAAAAGTAATATTATAGGAATTTTAGGAATAGTAATTATAGTTGTATTTGTTCTAGTTGCAGTAAGAAATGCAATTTCAAAAGACAATAATATTGGTACTGATCTTGTTAAGGGAGGAGATTCTGGAGGAAATAAAGTTGTTATAGATGGAGACACTCAAATAATTAACTTGGGCGTTGCAAATTACAATTATGATCCTTCGGAAATTAGTGTTAAATCCGGCAAGTCAGTTAAGATTATAGGTAATATGCAACAGCTTCAAGGGTGCTTAAGGGCCTTTACAATACCAAAAATGGGGATATCAAAGGTCTTTAGTAATAAAGATAATATACTTGAATTTACACCAACTCAAAAAGGAAGATTTGGCTTTAGTTGTTCAATGGGCATGGGAACAGGTACCTTAATTGTAGAATGATTAAGTCTGTTTTTAAGAGGCCATATATTTATTTTTTCATTCTAATTTTCATTGTTTATCTAACACTTGATATTATTATAAGTCAATTTTATGTAACTATTAGATACATCCCAAAATATCTAAACACAATAAATTGGTTTGAATTAGGATTATCTATTTTTCTTACATTGGTTATAGCCTTTCTAGTTTCCTTGACACTTTTACTTTCGTATTTAAAATACAAACAAAGACAGAACGTTAAAAAGGGACTTACAGTAGCAGCTTTGGGGACTACTGGTGGATTTGCAGCAGGAGTTTGTACTGCTTGCGTTGCAGGAATTTTTCCGTTTATTTTTTCTTTATTTGGCATTAGTTTCTCATGGCTTTCTCTTCCTTTTAAAGGACTTGAATTTCAAATTTTTGTTATAATTTTATTAATTATAAGTTTATATTTATTAAATAAAAGCGATCATATAAAAATTCGATGAATTTTTATATCTAAAAGGAAGCAAAAAAATATGGAAATTTTAATTAAAAACAAAATTTTAGGATTAATATTAATCGGAATGGCAATAATATTCTTAATAGCAGTAGTTATATTTAAAATTCAAATAGATAATCTAACTAACTCTTTAATGGAAGAAAGTGGTGGCACATGCATAAGTGAAGGTAAATGCCTTCATGAACAAAGTGATTTACCAGTATATGTTGGCGTAGCCATAGTCTTCATCAATTTAGCGCTTGGAATTTATTTACTTATATTTGAAAAAACAAAAGAAAAATCAGAAAAAATACAAAAAGAAATAATTTACACTTTAAAAGAAACTAGAAAGAAACAAGATTACGATGAAAAATTTGATTTCTTATTAAAAGCATTAAATGATGATGAAAAAAATATCATGAAAGCCTTAAAGGAGCAAGATGGTATTGAACAAGCTACCTTAAGAATAAGAACAAATATGAGTAAGACAAAATTAAGCATAGTCTTATCAGAATTAGAAAAAAAAGGACTAGTTAAAAAAGTTCCAGAAGGCAAAAAGAATAGAATATACCTAAAAAACGCTTTCTGAACGATTTTGAACATAAATTTGGCTATTCTGAACAATATTGACGTCTCAGTTTCATGGGTTAATTATATCATATAACTCCTCTACCCATTTTTAACAAAATTATTGGAGGTTAAAAATGGAAGAAGAAATAAATTCAAAAAGTAAAAATTTATGGGAGAAGGCAATTATTGCAGTTTTAGTAATAGGTCTGTCCTTTGCTACATTTAACCAATTTCAAATTAGCTCAATAGGAACAGGTAAAGAAATTCCAACAGGAATGTCAACTGTACAAGCTGCGGTAATTCCAACAGGTATCCCAAAAATATATGGGTCTGAGCTTAATATTAAATACGATGACGTTAGTGTTAATGATGCAGCAAAAGCTGACCAAACAATAAAGCTTTTGGGAAATCTAGATAATACTATAACTTTAGAAGGTAGTAATTTAGATAGATATGTAGAAATTGCTTCCCAAATGAGTTGTGAGTATTGTTGCGGTGCTAAATCAATAATATTTACAAAAGAAGACATTACAAGCCTTGAATCTAAAATACAAGAGGCAATTGCAGCTGGAAAATTAACAGAAGATCAAGCCAAAACATACAGAAGAAAAGCAGGAGAAGCAGCATGCGGTTGTGCACATAGTTTTGCTATGAGAGGAATTGCTAAGTATTTAATCAAGAATCATGGATCAGAGTTTACTAATGAAGAAATCTTAAATGAAATGGCTAAATGGAAAACTTTGTTCTTTCCAACTCAAATGACAGCAAAAGCAGAAGCACTAAAGAGCCAAGGAATTGAATTTAGTTATTCAAATTTAGGTAGCAATAAATACAGAGGCATTGAAAGTGGCTCATCCTCTAATGGAGGAATGGTAGGAGGTTGTTAAAGATGAAACTAAATGCAAAACATTTTATTTTCACAATGACAACTTTTGTTGCAGTAGTATATATTATATGTGCAATACTTATTTTAATGGCACCTGTGACATCAATAAAAATAGCTAACTTACTATTTCATGGACTTGACCTAACAAAAATATCAAGAACAATAGGTTTTGTTGACATAGTTTATGGATTTATAGTTAGCACTATTGCAACAGTAATATATTCAGCAATTTTCGTGACAATTTGGAATTATTTTTATGATAGAATGGAGGTAAAATAAAGATGAAAAGCTTAACCATAATGGGAGTGATTGCAGTAGCTCTTTTAGTTTTTGTAGCTATTCAATCATTCCAAATAAGTGCTTTAAAAAATAGCATTAGTGGAAATGTAGTAGAATCTAGCAGCGGCAGCTCTGGTGAAAGCTACAACGATATGATGGCTAGAATGCATCCGGATCAAGTTACAAAAAGCACTAGCCCATCAAGCCAGCCAACTATGGTAGGTGGTTGCTAAATGAAAAAACTTTTTTTTATTTTTTTATTTTTTTTATTAGTAATTCCATTTGCTTTAGCAAGTAGCAAAGTAATAATATATCAAAATTCTGCATGTGGTCATTGCTCAGTTTACCTTAATACTTTTAAACAACTTCTTAATGAAAAATCTATCCAGTATGATGAAAAAAATATTATAGCTGACAAAGAAGCACTTCAAGAATTAAATGAATTTACTAAAAAGAGAAACATTCCATTTGAACTTCAAGGTCATATGGTTATTGTATTTAATGAAGTAGTATTAGAAGGCCATGTTCCATTTCCAGTTATAGAAGAATTATTTGAAAAATATCCTAATTATGACTTCCCTAAATTAGTTATATACCAAGATTCGATGGAGGATCTTGTTACAGATTATATCATTTTAGATCAAGATGGAAATAAAAAAGAGTGTACTACTGCTAACTCAATAGAAGATTGTAAATTAACTAATAATAAAGAAAAAAATATTATAGATAAATCCTTACCAATCTTAGTTATTGTTAATGGATTATTTGCAGGTATTCACCCTTGCACAATAAGTGTTTTACTATTCTTTATAGCATTTTTATTCACAATAAAAAAATCTAGATTAGGCATATTTAAAATAGGTCTAGCCTACATATTAGGGATATTTATAGCTTATTTAGCTATAGGTTTAGGAATACTAAAAGCTTTATCATTTAGTAATAGCCCTCATTTGGCAGCAAAAATAAGTGCTGTATTAGTAATTACCTTAGGGATAATAAATTTAATAGGTTTCTTTTACAAAAAAAGAAAAATATCCTTAGGACTTCCAAAGATACTAAAACCAAAAGTTGCAGAGTTACTTCAAAAATCTACAATTCCAGCAGTTTTTATTGTTGGATTAATTGTAGGTATTTGCTCGTTTGGTTGTACAGCAGGTATTTATTTATCTATAACTAGTTTATTATTGGCAAATTCTACCTATATGCAAGGCTTAGGCTATTTATTATTGTATAATATTATGTTTGTACTTCCTTTAGTTTTAATATTGGTATTTGCTTCAACAACTAAGATAGTAAATAAAGTAACTAAATGGGAAGAATCTGAAAAGAAATATATAAAATTAATAGCGGGAATAATAATGATATTATTAGGATTATTAATTTTGGGGATAACATACATGCCTAAAGGAGGTTAAAATGTTCGGTTTTAAGAAAAAAGATCCAATTTGTGGAATGAAACAAAGTGAAAATGGAATAGTAAAATATAGGCAATGGTTTTGCTCTAATAAATGTCTAGACATATATGAAAAAGGAATAAAAAAGATGAGTAAAAAACAAAGTTGCTGCAGCTAAAATGAAGAAAGTAATTGAAAGTAGGTTAAAAAAGAAATATTTAGTACAAAAACCAATATTTTTCGGATTAATTGGAAGCTTAATTTTACTTAGTCTATATTTCTTAGTCTTAATTTTGGCAAATTCACCACAGCATGCTATTCAAGAATTTGCAAGAATGTGGTATTGGATACTTTTTTTGGTTATTGGTTTTGGTATTCAAATTGGCTTATATACATATATAAGATCTTATATTAAATTAAAAAGTATTTTAGGTATAAAGGGAAATATTGCAGCTACCGGAAGTGTTTCAACAGCTTCTATGCTGGCTTGCTGCGCTCATCATTTGTCAGATATTTTACCAATTATTGGACTAAGCGCTGCAGCAATTTTCTTTAACAAATATCAAATATTATTTATTATAATAGGTCTTTTATCTAACATAATGGGGATAGTTTATATGTTGAGAATTATTCAAAAACACAATTTGTATGAAGAAGATGGTCTCACAAAAAAGTTGATGACGGCTAATTTTCAAACTATATTTTATTACACTTTAAGTCTAAGTGTAATAATTTTTATTATAGCTTTATTAATAATAAGGAGGAACTAAAATATGTCAAATAAAATGTTGGCAATAATAATCTTAATTGTTTTAGTGGGCGGAGCATTATTTGCATCTTTTCAATTCAAAGGAAGCAAAAACAATGATTATAATGATTTATTTAGCTTTAATAGAATAGCTGATGGAGATGAAGTTACCATAACCCTACAACCACAAAGTTATAGCAACGGAAAATTTAATGTTGAATTCTCAATTAATACCCATAGTGTAGAACTATCTCAGTTTAACCTAAAAGAAATTGTAACTTTAGAATATGATGGAAAATCATTTAAACCATTTTCTGCTCCTGAATTAAGTGGGCACCATAGCTCAGGAATTTTTACTTTTGAAGTTGACAAAAAACCATTAAACTATGAATTTAAAGTAGAAGGATTTAAAATCTTGGTTTAGAATGATATTTTATGTAATTACTTCAATATTTGTACTGTTTTTTATATTTGCTTTAATTAAAGATTTTATTTATAAGGTAACAAAAATAAAAGTTTGTGCAATATGTGCTGCAGTAAGTTTAACTTGGATATTTTTAATTATACTAAGCTTAATTGGATACAATATTGATAAACTAATAATAGGAATTTTAATGGGTCAGTCGATTGTTGGTATTATGTACTATTTAGAAAAAAAACTAAAAAATAAGTTATTCCTATCATTATCAAAACTGTTTACTATTGTAATTGGCACATTAATTGTTTATTCAATATTAAGATGGCTACCATGAGGAAAAATATTATTAGAAAGTCAAGGAAAAAGAAGCTAATGGATCGGTTAAAGAAAAAACTAGAAAACTGTTGTTAACTATTATGTTATCTAAAACTAAAGCTGTTGTACATAGGTATAATAGATTAGCAGCTAACTACGATGAGCGGTGGCGAGGATATTTAGATTCGACCCTTTCTAAAGCTCTTGAGATTATTGGACCTTGTCTAGATGATATTATACTAGACGCGGGGGGAGGAACTGGTTTGCTGCCTGACTTGATGTTAAGAAATAATTGCAGATTTAGGCAATATGTTATTGCAGATTTATCTCCAAAAATGTTACAAAGGGCTGTCAAAACACACAAAGGTGACAATAATATTAGTTATACTCTATGTGATTCACACAAACTACCTTTTCTGTCTGGATCATTTACAACAGTTGTTTCTAACAGCTCACTGCATTATCATCAAAATCTTGAGCAATCATTGTCAGAATTTTATAGAGTTCTACAACCATCAGGAAAATTAATTATTGTTGACTGGTGTAATGATCCGCTTTATTTCAAACTAATAACCAGAACACTCAATTTAACAAGCATGCCCTACCTTAGGCCAATTTCAAGTAAAGACTTAAGTGCAGCCCTTAATGCAACCGGATTTAAAGTTGAGCATCTTGAAAAATGGTATTTTGGTATCTTCCCTCTAATGATATTAAAAACTATTAAATAACCCGAAATAAGCATTATTGTATATAAATTAATTTAAATAAATTTCTTAGTGCCAATTGAATGACTGAGTTAGTTTACTGTGCTACACCATCGAGATTGAGTAATCTTACTGAAACAATTGTTGACTACGTTGCTAAAGAAGGTTACGCTCCCCTCCATCCCTTTTTGGCTATGCCATATAAATATTTTGAAGGGGGTATAGTTGGTAGAAACAAAACAATAGAGTATTGTTTTAGATTAGTAGACATTTGCCCTCACTTTTGGTTATTTGGAATATCGGAAGGTACACTTGAGGAATTAAGTCGTGCACAATCAAGTGACAAGATATTTAGATTTCCATTTTTGCATTTTGACCCAGAATGGAATGAGTTTTATCAGAATCTTGCCTCAAAGTATGGTGATCCATTAGCGAATCTATTTCCGATTCAGAGATTAACTAAGCAGAACTAGCATCCTTAAAAAAATGAAATATATTTTCTCCACTTGTTCTTTTTGCTGCTAATCTGTCACAAATCATTCTATGTTCGGTATAACATTTTTTGCAATTACCCTTTTCCTCTTGCATACTTTTGTATCTTATATAATAATTAGGATCTTCTTTAAGAACTTCTTTTTCTGTAGCTATTTTACAAACCAATTGAGGCATTATCATATGCATAGGATCATCTGAATCAAATAAAGTAATAGGAGAAAATCTTTGTGGTCTATATATTGAATGTGGTATTGTAATTACTCTTTTGGTGTAGAATGCATTCTTATTCAATACAGTATAAATATTGTGAATTTCTATGTTCAATTCACTTTCGACAATTTGTTTTAGAAGCCATCCATAAAAAAATGTTTGTTGTAAATATTTGTGTTCAATATATGGTTTTACACTATTAGTTTTTGTATCAATTATTACAATATCATAATTACTGTCATCTCTCTTTAAAAATAGATACGCATCAGGATGCATAGAAACTGAAAAACTAACTCCATCAATATTTAAGCTCCAAGAGAAAGGTGTTTCTGTGTAAAGATTCGAAGGTTTTGGTTCTAAGCCTGCTCTAGTTAATGTATCATAATGAACTAATCCTTCTAAGGGTGAACTTGACAATCTATGTATAGCTGTTCCTCTGATTTGCGCAGAAGACTCTAAGGTAGTTTTATCAGCAAATCTGAACAACTCTTCTAAGGTTTCAGAAGATGCATATTGAATTTGTTCTCTTACCAAACTCTTTGCAACACTTTCAGACAAACCGCTAATTAGTTTTTCTAATGTACATCCTACATCTAATACACCACTCTGTTGAAACCTTTCCAAAGATCTAGTATCAACTTTTCCTCCTGTTGGCAGTCCTAATTCAGAACCCCTAAAATCTGCTTTTTCTTCCTTGATAGCACGCATGTTAAAAAATCCAGAAATCATATCTGAAGTTACAATTCTCTTACCGTCTAATTCTACAAACCATCTTCTATTAGACTTATCTAACGCTCTTAAACCATGATAAATTGATGCATCAGTCTTTAATAACTCTACAATCCTTGGTTCAATTCTGCAAAAACCTATCCTATGCACATAAGAAAAATCTCTTAAAATAGAAATCTCTCTTTCAGATAAAATTTCATCAGCTAAGTCTTGCAAATTAGGATGTTTATCTCCCAAATTTTCTTCAACTAATAAGAATGGGTATTTCCCACTAGAATCATATCTAACTATTTCTTGAATTTTAGGTCTAGTTAAACTAACAGTTCTTCTTGAGTATTGATTGCTCCAAGTCATATACATATTATCAAATAAACCTATTAACCTAGCCATGGCAGTCGGATGACAGATTCCTAAAAAAGGCATTCTCTCAGGAGTATTAGCCATTATACCATGGTCCCCACCAACAAAATGAAATCTTAGTGGTTTTCCACTATAATATGCTGAATCATTAACTATTCTAGCACTATCTGATGTTTTCTCCATATATAAGGGAATTCCATTTAAATCATAGTTTCTTAAGGTTTTTACCACAAAGGGAAATAGCTGATCTAAAACCCATGCAAATTTTAAAGCCATAATTTGATTATTACAATGTATTTCATATCTTTTCAATTCCAATGACCTTTGAAAATCAAATATTCTATCGTGGTTATCCTCTGGCATTAATAATTCTGGAGAAGATTGAAGTGCACTTCTGAATCTTTCAAAAGAAAACATATTAGGATCAAATCTTGAATTACCTTGTTTGGGGGATGTATCTTCAAATTTAGCTAATGTACCAAAACCAATTCCATCTATTTCAGCATCAATTTCTCTCTCAATTCTTTCTCTTAATATATGTTCAAGTCCAAAATTTCCACCCTGTTGCAAAATTCTTTGAATATAAGTAACAGGTTGAACATAAAATAACAAAAATTGATCTAAAAACTCTATTGGAAACCTTTCGTTTATCTGTTCAATAAATAATGTTGAAAAAAGATGCAAATTAGAAAATGGATCAATTCCTTCTTTTCTTCCGTTAATAAGACTCGTAGCAGTTAAACCATTAATTAAAATCGGAAGTTTATCTCTAAATAAATTTTCATCAATGGACAATTCCCTAACAAGTAAATCTTCATGCATTAGATATTTTTTCATCCTTCCAGTTTTTCTTGGGTTAGCAGATTCACCAAAAGCATTGTCTAAAATATTAACTAAACTTAAACCTGTACCACTTGGGCCAAGAATAAAATTTCGTTTTTTAATTGCACTTGCTAATTTAACAGAATCATCTAATTCTTTTTTCGCCAAAAATGGTCTACATATTTCTATTAGACTATATAATCTTTTTATCGAAAAAATAGTATCTACTTCTGCCATAAAGTAAGTCTAAGAAATAAGTTTAAAAATTTATTTCAATTACAATATTCATAATGAAAACAGACTTTGTCACTTTATTTCAGCAACCATCATCAAAAATTCAGAAACTTAAGGCAGGTATAGACGTAACAGTTTGGGAATATGATGAAACTACTGGAATTAGTAATCCACATGTTCGCAGATTAACTTTAGAACAAAGAGTTCCGACAAGTTTATCAAGAAATCCTGATTTACAAACTTTAACAGAATCTACTGAAAAATATAAAACTGCATTAATAGATATTTATAAAACTAAACTTGATAGAATAAATGAACAAATCAAGTCTGCTCGACCTGGAACAAAGCTGAGAGCAAAACTTGACGAAGAAAAGATTATTATCGAAGAATTCTTATCCAACATAAACAGATTAATAAGATTAGAAGGACCTTTTTCCAATGGAAATTATCAAGCTTTCCATTTAGTTTCACCATTTATTGAGCATCAGCTATCAGACATATTTTTATGTTCAGAGTTTGTAAAAAATAGATATTTAAATAATACACGTCAGACTGCCATCGCACTTAATTTTCCATTTGGCATTATTAATGAAAGTAATGAACCTACAGGTGCAAGAATTTCATTAGAAACTTTATTAGAAGCAAAATCTCTGGCTATTGATTTCGAAACTCATAATTGGAGATCAATACAGATAAAAGATGAGCTTCGGAGAGAGCCTTTAGAATTATTAAGAAAAAGATTCTTAGAACTAGTTTCTCAACATAACATTTCCTTTGATTCAAGAAGATTAGAATGGATGGATATAGAAGACTATGTTAAAGAAATTTCAGATTTAATAAATTTAACTAAAGATGAAAGAATTACTGTTGCTGCACTTATTAACCTGAGAGACAATGAAAATTATGTTGTTACAACTTTTAATCCAGATCATGATTCAATAATGGTCAGGATTCCTGGACGTATTGAGGACAGAGAAGTAAGAATTGTTAAGGCATCAAATCAGTTCTCTCTAATACAAAAAGTAAATAGATTAATTCAACAAATAAATCCCCTTTTTATGTATGGCCATAATCAGATGGGGTTTGATTACCAAACTGCAGAAAGACTTACGAGAAATTTTAGAGCCGGAGTTAATGAAAAAAAACCACTGCAAAAAGCACAAGCTGCAGCAGGATTTATCACTCAAAGAATTCTACCTGGTAGAATAGATATTGATCCTTCTTTATATGCATTAAATTACTTAGATTGTTATAATAATAGACTTGACACTGTTTTTGAGAATGTAATTGGAATAAAATCTGCCAAGTCTCTCACTCAAGAGCAATTAGAAATTAAAACCAGAAACGCAGAAGCTGGAAATCAACATGATATTGATGATGTATTGTCATATTCAGCTCAAGATGCCATGAAGTCCTTTTTACTAGGAGAAAGATTAAAACTGGAACACCTAATTCTCAGCACAATTCACTATAGTTTACCAGCTAGAATTGATTCTACTGGTAGAAAAACAATAGGTGAGGATTATTGGGTGAACTGGTGGTATAAACATAAAAAAACATTTCCCTCAAGAGAAATAATTAAATCTGTTGCTACCATAACAACTAATGGAGAAGATAGACAAGTAAGGTACGAAGAGTTTAGACCAATAGATATTTTACAAAGTGAACTTAAGAGAATACCTGTACAAAAAGGAATTCATGAAGGGAAGCTTATTGCAGTGTTTCCATTTGCAGATGCATTTAATCAATTACTCTCTAGAGATCCAAATGTTGATTCCTTATATAAAAGGTTACAAGAAACTAGTGACCCCAAAGAAAAAATTAGAATCTTGAAATCAATAGATTCTTTACTTGAATATCCATTATTTATGCTTCTTGATAAAGCTACATCTGAAACAAAATTTGCTGCTTCATTTATGCTTGGATTTTCAGGATTAGAAAAAGAGAAATACCTAAGAATTACAGATAAAAATCTAGAAATGATAATCCATTTAGCCCAACCAGCACAAATAATTAATAGTTGTAGAGAATATTTGGTGCTGCAACCATCAGTAGATTTACAAATTCTAAATCAACTAACACAAAGTAATATAGCAATATATTTAGGAGATGGAAGATTTTTGTCAGGGTCAAGAGGAAGATATGCAGGAATTATAAATGATGAATTTATAATGTTTGGTATAGCAGACTTCCATTCAAACAAGGGATTTAGATGTGACTTTGAACGAAATTTCTATGAGTATTTTTTAAGACAAACTCTAATTAGCGGTGATCCAAAATCTGCTTTACTTTACTTAGTAGGCAGAGCTAAACAACTATCTCAAGGAACTATAAGTCAAGATGAGTTAAAATTTGATAGAACTGCTAGAAGAGACCATACTGATTATTCGGCTCAGGCAAGACAAAGTTACATTAGAGACATGGCAGAACAAAAAACCAAAAAAGGAGATATTGTAAGGCCAAGAAGGACAGTTCAAGAACTTCAATATAAATTCTTTGGTATTACTCCTAAAGCAGAAGATCAATATGGTTTATTTGAGGATACTTCAACAATAACTGCAGAAACTACTAAAGTTGGGACCATTTCTGAAGTAGTAGAATGGTTATTTATACCTAAAACAATTAAGGAAGTAAGACCAATTTTGGAGAAATTATACCATGGCAAAGGTAGAGTAGAAGACGTTGATGCTATATTAAGCCACACCTAGCCCAGCAATAATTTTATAATCTTTGCTGTAATCTAAATTGAATAGTAAATATAAAATGTATATACAAATACTAAAATGACATCTATTCTAGGTATTCAAACAGATGCGGAAGATGATGAAGTTGTTATGTTGGCCGCAGACACCCAAGTAACTCTATATTCGGGTCCTAATTATAGTGAAGAAAAAGATCCTTACCCACAATCTAAGGTTAGGGAAGTAAATGAGTCTACAGTAATTGCAATGTGTGGCACTTACGACAGATATGTTGAAAATCTTTTCACTTATTTAAGGGATAAAGATTATAGAAAATTTCTGTCAACCTTACATGATAGAAAAACAATACCAGAATTGGATAATATCTCAAATCAACTAAGGTATTTGAAAAGAGACGTACGCAGGAGATTAAGAGAACTTCTAGAAAGTAGAAGTCAGCCTACATCAGAGTTGGAAGAATTTGTGATCCAATTAACAAAAGGTCAACCTGAAACTAAATCAGCACTAGATTTATTTATTACAGGCTTAATACAAAATATTCTAACACCCCCAGACCCTATACAAGAAGCACTTAGAAGCAGCGTATTCTATGAGGCTGCTGATTTAAACAGACACTTCACAAGAAGAAATAGAGAAAAGGAAGAAGAAATTGGGTTAGATGACTATACAGAATTTGCAATCGCCACAAATTCTCCACTTGGGTTAAACACTGTAGATCTATTCGGTGGAATAAAGAAATTACAAATCGGATCTGGCGATATAGATTATATTAGTATGGGAAGTGGCTCTGAATTTTTGGACCAATACTTAAGACAGGGTACTTATAGGGATGATCCAGAACTAAAAGAATATTCCCCAGAGTTTCACACAAATTTTAGAATTGATTCTATCTCATCTAGATGCGCCTATGAACTTGCTTATGGAGCTATGATGTATGCAACAAAAAGAGATCAACATAGTGGTGGAGTTATTGAAATCGTGACACTTCGCCCAAATATTATAATCCCCCATAAAGTTACGATCAAGAAAGCAATTCGTGAAGCAGAGAAGGCAGCTGTAAGATCTGAGGCGGCAAAATTGTCTTACTAAAATCGACCACAACCTTTTTAAATCTTAGTTATAGCTTAAAGTTATGAAACCAAAGACTAGAAAGACAGATGAAGGGCTTTTAAGGCTAATTAGAGAGCTAAAAAAGACTTCAAATAAAGAAAATGTTAATATCTGGAAAGCAGTAGCTCAAAATCTAGAAAAACCTACTAGAAAAAGGGCTAACGTCAACCTTTATAAAATTGATAAATATGCTAAAGACAATGAATATATTATAGTTCCTGGAAAAGTCTTAGGAGTAGGAGAAATTAGTAAAAATATTAATATTGCTGCTTATAAATTCTCAGATTCAGCTAAATCAAAAGTAAAAAATAAAATGTCAATACAAGAATTATTAAGAAAAAACCCAAAAGGAAATAAAACAAGAATAATAATATGATAATTGACGGAGAAAATTTAATTTTAGGAAGACTTGCAAGTTATGCTGCAAAAAAAGCATTACTTGGAGAAAAAGTAGATATTATTAATTGTGAAAAAATAGTTATAAGTGGAAGGAAAAAAGCAATTTTTCTTGATTTAAAAGAAAGATATGCAAGAGGCGAATTTATAAAAGGTCCTTTTCCAAGTAGAAGATGCGACAGATTTGTAAGAAGAACAATAAGAGGTATGCTTCCATATAATCAATATAAAGGAAAAAGCGCATTTAAAAGAGTAATGTGTTATAGAGGAATTCCTGATAAATTCAAAAATGAAAAGCACGAAACTGTAGAAAAGCTTAATATTGTAAAAACAAAAAGCTTAAAATACATTAATTTAAAACTAGTAGAAAAATTCTTAGGATATGGCCAAAATTAGTAATGCATCTGGAAGAAAGAAAAGAGCTATTGCTCGAGCAACAGTAACAGACGGATCTGGTTCTATTTTAATAAATTCAATTCCATTAGATGAATATAGAGATAATATCTCAAGAATGAAAATTATAGAACCATTAATATTAGCAGATTCTTTAAAAGATAAAGTAAATATTAAAGTAGATGTTCATGGCGGAGGTTATTCTGCTCAAGCAGATGCTGTAAGACTTTCAATTGCAAAAGGTCTTGTTAAATACTCAAACGATAAAAAACTAAAAGAAACTTACTTAAATTATGATAGAAATCTTCTTATAGCAGATGTAAGAGTGGCAGAAAGTTCAAAACCTAATGATTCTAAGCCAAGGGCAAAACGACAAAAAAGCTATCGCTGATAAGTAGTAACACATATAAAATTTTATTAATTAAACTTCATTTTTAATATATAAACATTATGTTAAACTAAAATATATTTTCTGTTCAATAGACACGCGACATCCGCACGCGCGACATTTATAAATAGTTTAGTGCAATAAATTTATATGAACAACGACGACAAATACATAGATTTATTAGAATTTTTGCCACAAAATATTATATGTGGGAAATTAGAAAAACAATTCCCACTAAGTGTAAAATTAGATAATAAATATTTGTCTCTTTCATATATTACAAATTTGTCAAACCAAACTGGACAAGTTGGAGTTAAAGAATATTCTTTAACAATTCCAAGATTTCTTTTCAAAAATATTAGAACATTTGAAGTTATTGGATTGCTCCAAGCTGAAATGGGAAAAACTAACAATGGAAATCTATCATTTGCAAATCATGAATACAAATTAATTAATTATGTTTTATATTGGTTTAAAAAAGAATTAGAATTTGATGTGAAAAATTGGAAATGGAGCATAAAACTAAATATGCAAGAACCTACTGACTTAAATTATAAACCCAAAATAGAGAACAAAGTAATAAAGCATTGGACGGAAAGAACTAAAATAACATTAGAACAATCTTATCCCAAAAAAGTAACTTATATCAGTAATACCAAAAATATCAAATTAAAAGATCATGATTATGGCACGCTGGTTTTAGAACATAAGAATAATTTATTTAGTCAAATTATAAAGAATTTTGTAAAAATAATTACATATAGAGAAATAGTAAACTATGAAGCACAACTAATCCAGGGATATATGAAGGCTATAATTGCTGGAGAAGGTTGTATAGAAATTTCAAAACAGGATAAAAAGTTTAGGGTACATATTTCGGCATCAAAAGAAGAAGAGAAAGAAATATTCTATCAATGTCTAAGAAAGTTAGGGGTTGAAAGCATAAAATACAAGGGAGATAAATTAGTGATTTCAAAGCGTAAAAACAATGTCCAACTTCTTAAACAACGTTTAATGACTTTATCTCCAGCAAAATACGCCAAATTTCTAAACATGATGCAACAATATCCAAACATCAAAGAAGAAACTGGCTACTTCAAAGAAAAAGGCAAAAACGTTTGGAATAAAATTCCTCAAGAAATAATAGATAAAATTATTGAACTTTATAACTCTGGAATTACAAACACAAAAGAAATAGCAGAAAGATTAGGATTACATATTCTAAAAGTTCAAAGAGTTCTCCAAATTAATAATTTAGGAAAAAGAATAACAACAATTCCAGAATCCAAAAGAATGGAAATTGCCAAATATGTTAAAGATCATCCCGAATTAAATCATGAACAAATTGCAAAACAATTTAATGTTAGTAAATCTGCAGTTAGTAGAGCTAACTTAAAGTATAATCTCTAAAAATTAATTCTACAATTATTTATTACTAACTTTAGAGTAGTAACAAATAGAAAGATTTATAAGCGTGAAAATTTCATGATAAAACATGGAAACTGAGCAAAATAAAGAATTTGAACTTGTATTACCCTTTTATAAAGATATAATTAATTATTTAATTATATTATTTTCAACTTTCATTCTTTTATTTATCTATTCAAAAAGTTGGATTTACTTACCAATAATTTTTGTTTTCATAATTCTTACTATAGTTGTAATGAAAAATAGATGCGTAAACTGCAAAAGAATTTTCTCTCAGACTTCTATTGGTAAAAAATATATTGAAACCAAGATTAGACCATATAAATATAGTATAGAGTCAAAGTATCTATATTCAGACGGTTCCTATAAAAATAGTAAATTCAGTGAACAAAAGGAAATGAATGAGAGAATAGAAATTTATCATGATACATTTAATTGTAAGGTCTGTAGTTTCGAGTGGTTCAAATTATGCGAGGTGAATTTGGACAAGGAAAATAGACCATCCACTGAAAACATAATTACTACACATTTAAAGGCACCTAGGCGATGCGTGGACTGTGACGGAAGACTAGGAAAAGGAAGAATTAAATACTGCTCAAAATGTAGGCCTACATATAGTAGAACTGTATAAAAATTGATCCTATATTTTCCCTAAAGACTTAAAAATACTGAGTTATAACAAAATAATATGAATCCATTATTACTTTTAATAAACTTCATCTTAGGAGTTTCCTCTTTAATTCTTGCATTTGTAGCAATAATTCTAATTATCATTGGGATTTTATTATCTTTTACAGTAATAGGTCTAATTATAGGAATTCCTTTAATAATAATAGGAATTATAATTTTAATACTCTCAATCTTCATAAGAGGCGGAAAATTCCACAGAATTAAAGTAAAAAAACCAAATTTTAGAATCTGCAAGAACTGCAAAAATAATAACACAATAAATTCAAAGTTTTGTTCTAAATGCGGAAAAGAATTATAACTTTAATTTTTTTAAAGTATTGATTCTAAAATAAAAAGGTTTATATAGAAATAAGATTAGTCTTATTTATGCAAATTGATACGACAAAAATGAGTTCTAGAGGGCAAGTAGTTATACCTTTAGAAATGAGAAAAGACATTAAAGAAGGAGATAAGTTAATTGTTATTAGAAAAGATGATGAAATAATTATTAAAAAGTCTATTCCTGAGTCAGCTCTTTTATCTGAAAAATCATTGGCTAAAGCATGGCTGTCAAAAGAGGATGAAGAGGCCTTTGCATATTTTCAAAAAAAATGAAGTTTAAAAAGTATGATATTATTTTAGTTAATTTTCCTTTCTCAGATCTTAAGACAAGTAAAATCAGACCGGCAGTGGTTATTAAGTCATTGGAAGGGGAAAATACTATTCTTTGTCAAATCACAACTAAAAAACGAAGTATATCTAAATACCAAGTAGTTTTAAAACGAAAATCTTGTGAAGGAGATATAAGATTTGACTCTAATATTTATATTGATATGATATTTACTCTACATGAAAGCCTTGTAATTGGTAAAATTGGCTATATAAGAGATGAAAGAATTAAAGAAGAAATTCAGAATAAAATAAAAGAAATGTTTGATCTCTAAGACCACTTATGCTATTGAATGCGGATTTATAATTATTTGCTTATCCTCAGAACTTTAATTAGCAAGTTATTTAAACATTCGAGAAATTTAATGAAATTTTAAATGAAATTCGCAATTTTCTAAAAAACTAAGACTTTCGCTTAACAACAATACTTATAGACTCGGGATTTATTTCTAGGAGTAATTTTATTATTAAAAGATAGTAACGATATATATATCTTTCTAATTAATTTAATTTTAAGTTAATAAAAGAGGTGAAATGATGAAAAAAATTTTAATTTTCTTAGCTTTAGTATTAATATTGCCTAATTTTGTTGCGGCAATTGAATCTGCAAGAATAGATGTAGATGGACTAAGCGATGTAATTCCAGAAGGTAGTGAACATACTGTAAATAACTTAACGGTTAAAGCTGTATGGATAACTGATTATCAAGGTATTGAATTTGATGTAGCAAATTTAAGAATCATTGAAGGCCCGCCTATAAATCAATGGCAGTTAAGGTCCGGCGATTCTATAACGGTTGAAGGTCATACTGTTTCTATGATTTGTGCTGCTCCAAATAATGCTGTAAGGATAGATGTAGATGGACTTACAGCAATTATAAGAGAAGGTCAAGAAATGAATATTAATGGATTATCAATTAAGGTTCTTAATATAGGTGATGATTCAGGTTGTGAGTTTGATTATGCTACATTTAGGATTATAGCAGGACCACCAGCTAATGAATATATAATGAGGGCCGGTGACTCAATAATAATTGCTGGTAGAACTTTAACTTTTGTTTCAGCTGCTGGAGGAAGTCAACCTGGTGGTACTAGTTCTCCGTCATTTATGAAAATTACGCCACCACAAGTTTTTGAATCACCCCAATCAAGTGTTCAATGGGTTGGAATAGTAATTAGCATAATTACATTAGCATTAGTTTTTCAACTTTATAGAAAACTTTCTAAGAAAAACAGAAAGTAAACTATTTTATTTTTTATTTGATTTCTAAAAATACGAAAAGCTATTAAATAAGGTATTATTTCTAATTATTCCATATTGGAAAAATATATCTTTATTATAGGTGGAGTTATTTCAGGAGTCGGAAAAGGGGTTGCTACAGCGTCAATAGCAAAAATTCTAAAAGAATATGGTCTTAATATATCAGTAATTAAAATTGATCCATATATTAATTGTGATGCAGGAACTTTAAGGCCAACAGAGCATGGAGAAGTCTGGGTCACAGAAGACGGCGGAGAAATAGACCAAGATCTAGGAACTTATGAAAGATTCCTAGAAAAACCTTTATCAAAATCAAATAGTATAACAACAGGTCAAATATATAAAACTTTAATAGAAAAAGAAAGAAAAGGTGATTTTCTTGGAGAAACTGTTCAATATATCCCACATGTTCCAGAAGAAATTAAATTAAGAATAAGGGAAATCGGAAAAAATCATGATATAGTTTTAATTGAAATAGGAGGAACTGTAGGAGACTATGAAAACATTCCATTTTTATTTGCAGCTAAGAGTTTAGAAAATGACATAGGAAAAGAAAATGTTTCATATATTCTAGTAAGTTATATGCCAATTCCTTCTCACATTGATGAAATGAAAACAAAACCAACACAATTAGCAATTAAATTACTAAGAGAAAATGGCATTCAACCTGATTTTATTTTATGCAGAGGAAAAAAAGCCTTAGATAATGTAAGAAAAAAGAAGCTTGAAAAGTATTCTAATATAAATGCAGAATATATAATATCAGTTCCTGATGTAAGCTCAATTTATATTATTCCATTACAACTAGAAAAAGAAAATCTTGGGGAAAAATTGCTTAAAACATTAAATCTTAAAAAGAAAAAAGAACCAAATTGGCAACCATGGATAAATGCCATAAGTAAATCGCAAAATCCTTCTAAAGAGATCAATATTGCTTTAGTTGGAAAATACCTAGATATAGGAGAATTTCAATTAAAAGATTCTTATCTTTCAGTAAATGAAGCAATTAATAATTCTGCTTCATTTAATAATATAAAAGTAAAAATAAATTGGCTTGATTCAAAAAATATTGAAAAAGGCCTTGTTGATTTTAAAGGTTGTAATGGCATTATAATTCCTGGCGGTTTTGGGAATTCAGGAGTTGAAGGTAAAATTCAAGCAATTAAATATGCAAGAGAAAATAACATTCCATTTTTAGGCTTGTGTTTTGGTCTTCAATTAGCTGTAGTAGAATTTTCTAGAAATGTTTGTAAATTAAATGCACATTCTACAGAAATTGATCCTGAAGTAGAACATAATGTTATAGATATTCTTGATGAACAAAGAAACATTAAAGAAAAAGGTGCTACAATGAGATTAGGATCATATAAAGCAATTTTAAAAGATAATACTAAAATTAAAGAAATCTATAATTCTAATGAAGTTTATGAAAGACATAGACATAGATATGAAGTTAATCCAAAATATCATTCAATTTTAGAAAAAAATGGATTAATATTAAGTGGCTTAAGTCCAAATGGAAAACTTGTTGAATTTATTGAGCTAGAAAATCATCCATTTTTTATAGCCACACAAGCTCATCCAGAGTTTAAAAGTTCATTATTAAATCCATCTCCTTTATTTAATGCTTTTATTAAAGCATGTTTATTTAATCAAGAAATAGAAAAAGAGTTAATTAAAGAACTTTAGTAAACTATATAAATTCTCTTGAAAACTTGGTAATTCTACAATTTAGGGCTCGTGGTCTAGCGGTTATGATAATTCCTTGACGTGGAATTGGTCCCAGGTTCAAATCCTGGCGGGCCCATTTTATACAAATTTTAGTGAAGGAATATTAATTCTTAAATCTTTTAGTTTCAACAAAGTAATGATAAATTACAGTAAATAAATAACCACTAACAGCAAACCATATTAAAATATTATCTCCTAAATAAAACATTCCAATAAAACCTAAAAAAGTCTGAATAAAGAAAAATATCATATGATACCATCCACCAAAATTAAACTTTCCTAGTTTAGGTCTAGACCAATCATTTACTAAACTAATATTCTTTCTATGAATTCCCCAAAAAAATGACAATAAAACTGCAAAAACTAAGCAGAACCACAGATAACCGCTATTTTGTTTAATAAAATCAATAACATTATAATAAGCTAATAAAGCATTAAAAAAAGGAATAAACATACAATCTCCTATAAAATCAATAACATCTACTGGATATTTAATAAGATTCTTATTTTTATAGAAATATCTACTTATAATAAAAAACATTATAGGCCCAAAAAGTAAAGTAACAAAAAATAAAAAAATAACATCTACCATAGACTAAAATTAATTGTTTAATTAATAATGTTTTATTGTAATTCAATAATTGCAAAAAGTTTAATAAAAAAGATTTAAATACTACTAAAATTTCAATTATTTGGGGTGTTGAACTTATTAAAATTAATTTAAAATAGAAATATTTATATACTAAAAGTTAAACTCCTTAAAAGGTTTAAAAAGCTTAAAAGAGGTTAAAAAAGGCGTAAATAGCTTTTAAAAGGCTTTAAAAGTATGATTCCAACAACAGAAGAGCTACTAGAGTTTATTAGTAAAAAAGAATTAGTAAATCTAACTATGATAGCTAAAAATTATGATATTAAAAATGCTACTGCTTCTGATATTGTTAATGATTTAGTCAAAAAAAAATTAGTGGAAATAAAACAGATTGGAGGATCAAAAATAGTTATTTTAAAAAAGAGGATTACCAATGAAAAGAGGTCAAATTAGTATATTCATAATATTAGGAATTATTATAACAATTTTAATAGTAACAATAGTAATATTTAGAAATTCAATATTTAAAAATGAATTTGAAGTTCAATCAGAAAAATCTTTACAAGTTCCTGAGCAAATAAAACCAATTAAATCTTATATTGATTCATGTGTAGAATTAACAAGTAAAGAAGCAATAGATATTTTAGGATCACAAGGCGGTTATATTAATATTCCAATAGACAGAGTTCCAAGAGGTCCATTTAATCAATTCTCTAATTCATTAGAAGTTGTTCCAAATAGCTTAGTTGCTTATTGGTTTTATGAAACATCTAATAATATTCAAAAAACTCAAATTCCATCATTACAATTTATGGAAAATGAAATAAGTAGATATGTAAATTTAAATTTAGATGAATGCCTAAAAGAATTATTTTCATCAGAAGAATACACAAAGTATTCAATAAATTTTCAAGGAAGTCCTGAAACTCAAACTAGTATAAATACAAATTATGTAGAAGTAACTGTTAATTATCCAGTAAATATTTATCTTAATGAAATAGGAAAATTAATAGAAACTCATTATGTAAAGTTAGACATTCCATTAGGAGAGTTATATGAAACTTCAAATGAAATATTAAATAAAGAGTATAATGAAAATTTCTTTAGTAAAAAAACAATAGACATGCTTTCTGTTTATGAAGAAGTTCCATATTCTGGAATTTCTCTAGACTGTAATACTCCAACATGGTCAAAATCTCAAGTAATTAAAAATTTAAAAAACATAGTAAGCTTAAATATTGGAGCTACAAAATTAAAAGGATCTCAATATACTTTAAGTGATGAATCTCATAAATACTTTGAATTAGAAACTAGCACAAATAATAATCAAATAAATTCATTTTTCTTATATTCACAAAATTGGCCATTATCTATAGAAATTTATCCATCAGAAAATGAAATATTATCAGCAGACCAAATTACAAGAGCAACTGGAAATAAAGCAACTGAAGTTCTTTCTAAGATTCTTTGTTTAAATACATATAATTTCATCTATGACATAAAATATCCAATTTTAATTTCACTTGAAAAAGATAATTACATATTTCAATATGGCTTACAAGTTATAATAGATAATAATCAACCAAAAACAAATGAATTAGGAGATCTAGATCTTGATGAAGTTCCATTTGATATTTGTTCTAGAAAAGTTACTCCAATAACTGTAAATGTTCTAGGGAAAAATGGAAATCAACTAAAACCAATAGAAGCAGAAGTATCATATCAATGCTTTGCAACATCTTGTTATATAGGTAAAACTCAGCTTGATGAATTTAATGATTATAAATTAACAGCTTTATTTCCAGAATGCTTAAATGGTCAGGTAATAGCTGAAAATAAAGATTACTTTACAACAAAAGAAATTATAGACTCTAATGAAGAAACTTCTGTTTCTGTAGTAATGAAGCAATATTATAATTTTAATTATGATATTAAAGTCATAGAAAAATCATCTGGATATATAAGAGATCTAGCAGAAGATGAAGATGTAATGTTTGAATTTAAGAATTTAGATGAAGATTATACTTTATATTTATCAAAAGATGAAAATGATTTGAAATTAATAGAAGGAAACTATCAAATAAAATCATATTTATCTAAAAAAAGTGAAACTAAATTTAAAATAGATCAACAAGAAATTTCTAAATGCATAAAAATTCCTAGAGCAGGCATTCTAGGTTTATTCCTTAAAACAGAGAAATGTGCAACTTCAACAATAGAAGCAACAGAATTAGATGATGTAATTGTTGGAGGAATTGAAACAGAAATTAAAATAGATCCATTAAAATCTAATAAAGATAAAGTATCATTATATACTGTATTTGATAAAATTCCAACTTCATATGATGATTTAAGCGAAATAGAAAAAAACATAGGAAGTAATTCACAAATTCCATCATATAAAAAGCCGGAGTTCCAAAATGAATAAACAATTAATTTCATTACTAATGATTGTACTTTTTGTTAGTTTACCATTTGCTGTAGCTCAAGAAAGAGAAGATCTTGGGGAAGTAATTAATATTAATGTTAATACTTATCAACCAGCAGTAGTTCCATCTAATATTTTGGCAGAGCAAGATGTTCCAGTCTATGCATATCTAGAAGGAACTACATTAGGATCTTTACTTTTACAAAATAATGCTGTAAACATTCCTCCATTGTATAAACTACCAAAAATATCAAAAATAAACATTGCAATAAAAGATCCTAGTAATTATGTAATTTCTGTTCAAGCTAAACCACCATATAAAAAAATTTATGCAAGAGATAATAATTCAGTAGACTTAGGTTATTTAATTGTAAGACTAAGAAAAATAAAAAAAGAAAATGAAGTTCCAGATGTTATTAATGTAAATTTAACAGCAAAAATAAACTTTGAATTAGATGAAGGTTTTAGTATATTTGGGACTCAAGATTTACTTTTAAGAGAATCAAATGATGAAAATAACTGGAAATCTACTAGAACTGAAGAATCTGCATTTTGGAATAAAAAAGGATATGTAAGAGCTTATAATATTAAAAGTGGAAAAGCAAGCTTTGAAGTTTATGATGGTTCATTTGATAGTTTAACAACATTAAATGACAAAACATCTGATTTTGTTTCAAACTCAATTAGATTTAAAACAGGAGAGTTTGAAGATTCAAATTTACTAGATGATAGATTTAGATTGAAAGTGCAAAGAATTTCAGTTCCAGAACCAAAAGCAAATTTAAGAATTATTGATTCCTCTGGAAAAATCTCTGATAAAACAGTAACAAAAGGGATGTCTATATTAGAAGGAAGTTCATATAGAGTAAAAGAAATAAGACCAAGAAGACCAACAGATAAAGGTCAACTAGAAGAAATTATAATTCAAAAAGGAAATGATAAACAAATTTATCTAAGAACTTTATATCAATCAACATCAACTCAAGCCACTCAAATAAATATTCAACCTATAGTTAATGCGGTAATTGATGTAGAATCTGGAGGAGATTCTAAAGCAGTTTCATGCACAGGTCCAGCTGGTCTTATGCAACTAAGTATAGATGCTGCAAATGATGTTAGAACTTCATTAGGCTCAGAATCAGAATATCCAAAAATTCAACATTATCAATTAAATGGACAAGGAAATCCAATATGCAGCTGCAGTTATTCCAAAGATTGTAGAGATGAGTCTATCGACTGGAGATTTAATAAGGATAAAAATGTTAAAGCAGGAACTCAATATTTACTTAAATTAATCAACAAATATAATAAAGATTTAAGGCTTGCATTATTGGCATATAATGCTGGTCCTGGTTCAGTAGACCAAGTCTGTCAAACTCCACCTACAAATATTAAAGAAATAAATTTTGATTATGATTCCTGCAAAAATACAGCAAGATTCTTTATTAATGGAAAGGAAAAAGAAATACAAGTAGACAAACAATATGTGCAAAAAATCTTTAATAAATTAAAAGAGCAAACAGGAATAGAATTAGATATTACAAAACCAGTATATTTAGATCAAACTACAGTTACAGTATCAACAGAAACGCAAGTAGGATCTCAAAATCCTTGCACTAACGCAAAAATACTTAGTGATAAAGAAATAGAAGAAACCTCAAGTTATATTGATTTATATTGTACTGCAATAAATGAATTAAAGTCTTTAATTGATAATTATCCAGAATCTCCATTAATTTCTTCTTCATATGAATTAATAGCAGATATTTATTTTAATTATCTAAAAAACAAATTATTAGCAAGAGACAACTATGAACTCGCTTTGTTAACAGCTAATAGCTTACAAAAAGACTCAATAGAAGTAAAATTAAAAGATTTAAATAAAGCTATTGGAGAAAGCATAGAATATGGTCATGCATTATTAGATGATGAAGCACTTGAAGTTTCACTATTAAGAGTAATTCCTAAAGAAGATAATGCAGAAGCAACATTAAGAATTGATTCAACAACAACTAATAAGAAAGTAAATGACCCTTTATTTGATGGAATTGGAACAGATAATAAAGGAAATTATAGAGTACATCTTATAGAAATACAATCTGATTTTATAAGAATTATAAAAACATATAGTAAAGAAGATAATAATGGTAAAGAAAATTTACCAGATCCTCAGAGATATACAATAACATTAAACAATAGACTGGAATTAGTTGAAGACAAATCAATAAATAAATTTCGCTTAATAGAATTACTTGGAACAGATACAAAAGAAGAAGCAATAGTAACTATTTTGCCAGGATCTGGAAAAGAAACAAGTACATCTGATTTCTCTTTACATATTCCAATTGAAAAAAGAGCTATAAGATTTACCCCAGAAGAAATAGATAATAAAATTGCAAGAACTAAAAGATTAATAGACAAGCTTGATTCAGTAATTTCTAAATTAGAAAAGACATTAAAAGTGTGGAAAGCAACTTGCCTAATAACAATGGCAGTTTTGACAGTTAAAAATTCATTCTTCAATCCAATTAAGAACCTAGCAAGAAGAACAGTCATGAGAGGTCCTGATGGTCAAAGCGGTTGGAATCAAATTTGCAGTGATAGACTCAGAACTGAACTTGATCCAAAAACTGGTAGGCCACGATTTAGAACTATTGATGAATGTATTGAGGCTAATGCTGATGAAATTGAACAGGAGATTTCTAACACAGAAAATGTTATCAAAAGAACAGAAACTCTTGTCAAAAGCCTTGGAAATATTAAAGAAACTTCATCACAAGCTAAGTTATCAGAATTAATAGGAAATGATTTATCACAAGAACAAATTCAAAGGCTTAATGAAATCGGTAGACTAGGAAATGATGAGGCAAGAAATCTAATTTTGTTAAAGAATTCCAATCTAGACTCACCTCAACAAGCAGAATATAATAAAAAAATCGAAGAGTACAAAAAAGAAGCAGATTTAGAAATTGGAATTCAGCAGAAACTTCAAAGTACAACTTATGAAGGTGAGGATAAACTTAGACTAGAATTATCTTTAAGGAAATCATTACCAGCTACAATAAAAGCTAGGGAATTATATGAATCAACCTCAGATATAGTAAAAAATTACATTACTGAAAATAATTTGGAAGATAAAGACTTTAAACCAATATTCTTAGTTTATCCAGAGGAAAATCAGCCAGGGAATCTTACACCACAAGAACAAAAATTCAGCACATTCTATGATGAAAAAAAAGAAACCAATCTTAAAAGACTCTTTATTGGAAATACTCAGGCAGCCTTAAACGGTCAAGAGATTTATATTCAAACAGACAATAGAGGAAATATTATTAATTACTATGTTTCAAGTGGTGGAGTATCAGATGATTCAAGATGTCCAAAATCTTTAGTTTACAGTGGAAGTCCAAGTGTTATTTATGATGATAAAGGTAAGCCATTAATAATCCCAATACAAACCCCTCAACTAGATAGTAACTATGCAGATTATGTAATATTTGGTTATGATCTAGACACTAAATTGCCAAATCAATATAGTATATTTAATGTTGGTCTTGATCAAATTATTTCTGAATTAAATAGAAATACAAGTGATGATTGTGTTGTAGAAAATAAAGAAAGCTTTGATGATAAAACTCAGACTTCAAAAATAGTATCTCAAGCTTATAATGAAGCATTAAAAGGTTATCAAACAGTTCAAGAAAAAGGAATTAGCTCAAAAGTAAAAATACTTGGAAAAGAATACTTTGTTAATTATGCATCAAATAGAGTTGATGAGTTACTAAATCCACAATGCACAGATGTATTTAGCATTTCAGATTGCCATATTATGTTTGGTATTTGTGATCCAGTAATTTGTCCTACTTCAAGATTTGACTTTGGTAATACATGGAAAGTTGACAATGTTGTTCAAACTGGAATCGTTGGAAGTGTTTTACTAGGAATTAAAAATTTAGCTCCATATGAACCAGTTCCTGTATGTTTAACTGGAGTTTTAGCAGGCCTCCAGAATATAAAATCTATATTAGAAGGCTTAAATGAATGTCTTCAAACAGCAAAAGTCAAAGGAGAATATGTAGGAATTTGTGATGCAATAACATCTATTTATATTTGTGAAACTGTTTGGAGGGAAGGTCTTGCATTATATAGATTAAAAGGAAAAGTAATAAACTGGATGAGTAAAGATATATTACATCAAGATCCTGATGGTGGAGAATATCTTACATTTAAGAATTCCTTAAAAAATGTTGAAGATAGTGCAAAATTCCTTACAAAAGACTATGCGCAAAATACATTTAAGGATTATGCTGGAAAGAGTTTCGATGAAGTTGGTTCTGTAATTTGCAGACAAGCAATTTATTCAAGCACTCCAGGAGTAGGCAAATTCCTAGATCAAGTCCTTCAACCAGAAAGCCCTCCTCAATTTACTGCAATATTAAATGTATATCCATGGGCAACACTTCCTGATGAAAAAGGAAGAGTAACTCAAGAGCAATCTAGGTATCAAATTTATTATCATGTATATGCTGGAAATAATAAAGCAATTAGATATAGTGTAATATTAAAAGATCCATTAGGAAGACAAATTTATGTTACTGAAAATCCAGAGACTGTAAGAAGAATAAGAAATAGCTTAGAAGCAGGAGATTATAAAGATAAAACTATTGATTTTGTTGCTGCATCTGGTTATAATGAAGTTTGTATTGAAGTAGATGGTATTGAAAGATGCGGCTTTGGATCTGTAACAAGTGCATTTTCATTTAATTTCTTAAAAGATGAACTAGTAAAAAATGAATTAAGTAAACCTATTACAAATGAAGAAGAATGTACACTAACAAATTCAGGTTTAAGTTCAAGCATTTTATCATTAACAAATACTCAAAGTAAATCAAGTTTTGGAGCAACTTATACAGGTATTATTAGAGAATGCCAATTAGATAACCCAGGAAAAGGAACTAATGCTCAAGACTGGAAAAAAATTCCAAATAGTGATTGTGGAAAAGATGAAAGAGGCAGAGATTTAGGTTATTGTTGGCTTTATGTAAATCCAGAAGTACTTAACCTAGATTATGTACAAGGCAATGAAAATTTAATTCTTAACCTAACTGGTTTAACAAAAGAACAAGTAATTACTTTAGATGATGAAGAAAAAACCAAAGAAAGAATTCAAACATTTAGTTTAGATGAAAGATTTAATGAATTAGCTAGTTTAACTTGTGATGATATAGAAAAAAACAAAAAAGAAATAATTACAAAATCAAATGATTTTATTAGAGATTCAAGAGAAGTTATGTCAAAAAGCATGGCTACAAATATAGTTGACGAATTACAGTTTAATATAGCAAAAGTATATATAAAATTAGGAGGTTGTGACTATCTAAAAGTACAAGAAACTGAAGCAGTAAAATACTCTGAATTAATAACTGGGATATCTAAAGTTGCATGTACAGAAGAAATGACTCTAGAATTAAAACAAGAAAAAGAGTTTAGAGATTATAAAATTAGAGTTGCAAGCATATATGCACCTGAAATTAAAGGAAATAAGGCTGATCCTCTTGATTTCGACGTTGAACCATTTAATCCTACTAGTGGAATTCCACAAGCATCAGAAGATAAAAAATATGATTACAGCAAATGCAATGTAGAATTTGATATTATGAGAAATGGTAAACAAATAGATTGCGTTCCAATTAGTTCCTACCAGTTATTTAACTTATTTAGAAAAGCATTAAATGTTAAAGGAATAAATAAATATTCAGATTGTGAAAATTTACAAATTAAGTTGCTACAGTGTAATCAAGATAATGTTAAGTTAGAAATTAGAACTAATGAATTATCAAACTCAGATAAAAATAGAATTGAGAAAGATATTCGAGACGCAATTGCATTAGAAAATCAAAATGGAGATAATATACAAATAAATAAAATAAGTTATGTGGAAGGTCAAAGCAAAATATTATTGGAGCTTTCTGGTTCAATTAGTCTTAGCTTAAGACAAAAGCTAGATGAAATAATTCAACCATGTCGTCAAACTCTAGAAATTAGCCAAGCTGCAACAGACTACGAAGGAGAGTTTCAAGACACTGTAGATACAATAAGAGCAGATATTAGAAGTATGTTAAGTGTATTTGACCTTAATGCCATTAAAATTACAATAAATCCGATAACAGCAAATGAAATTAGAGGATCAACATTACAATTACAAACAAACGAATTTTTATCAGAGCAGCTTGTTTTAGATATTCAAGAATATTTAAACCGATATGGTATCACATTAGAAATATTAAATGCCAATATTATTTGTTGGGAAATTAACAAACAAAATATTATTAGTGAAGAAGAATGTCATGGCGAAAATGATGAAAATGCATGTTTTATAAAGAAAGATAAAAAAATTTTCGGATTAGGCTTTATGAAGAAATCAAGTTGTTTGCCATGCCAAGATTCAACAACAATGGAAGATCTAAATAATGATAAAGTAAGATGCAACGATAGATGTAAAGACATAGCCCCCTTCCACCTCTACTATTCAGATAGAGCAAAATTATGTGTAGTATAAAATGCAATACAAAAATATCTTTAAGATAGTAAAAATAACGTTTTTTGATATCTTATTTATATCAGTTATGATAGAAATTTTAATATTCTCTAGAATAAGGTTAAAAAATTATATAGAAAAATTTAATGAAGTAATCCTAAATTTAAATATTCTCCAACCACAAATTCAAAATCAAGATCTACAAGCAATAACACAAGTAGAACAAATTGTAAATAATATAAATAATCTCACAAATAAAGCTATCCTAGAATTAATTTTAATTTTTATATTTGTTTACTTAATATATAGTATAATTTATTCTTTTAAATGGAAAATTATTATTAAGAAAATATCTTTTAAAACTGAATTTGTTAAAATTTTAATAGTTTCATTACCAATTTTTATATTATTATTATTAACAATATTTCTATATATAATGAATCTTAATTTATTATTTTCTATAATTCCATTAATTATTATTTTATTTATTATTCTTATTATTTATTCAACAAATAAATCTTTAAAAGAATCTTTAAAACATCTTAAACATATTATAAAAAATAAATTTAATCTACTAATCTCAAACTTTATGTTAATATCAATGTTTATTATAATCTCAATATTTCTATTTTCACTAATATTTTCAAAAATTTATACTAAAATATATTCAGACATGTTAATTGATGTAATAATGTTGATTTTTACATTATTTATTATAAATATATTAAAAATTTGGCTTTCTAAAATAACAAATGAATAATGCGGGAGACAGGGCTTTCGTTAACTTTTAGTTTTGCTTAAGCTTTTTACTAAAAGCTTAGTTCGAACCTGCGCAGGCACTAAGCCACTAGGTCCTAGGCCTAGCCCGTATAGTCGTACTTTACTACATTTATTTAAAGGTACATTGACCGCTCCGGCACTCCCGCATAAAAAGAACTAAATTTTGAATATATAAATAACTTTTTATTTCATAGTTAAAGGATAATATATACCAAAAATCTAGAATTACTAATAATCTCTATTCCAAGGATGCGATTTCTTTTGCCAAGCATATTGCCTTAATTTTGTAGTAGCCCCAAAACCGCAATGACTACATCTACTTTTCTGCTTATGATATGATGGTTGCCCACAACGTCTACATCTCAAATGAAGTCTAAATCGACTTCTTTTACCCATTGATGCAGTACCTTTTGTCATTTTTACTCAGGTGATATTAATACTATAGTATCCCCTCTTATAAACACTGTTCCAACTTTTTTCTTTAATTGATTATCTTGCCATTCTTCACTTTCAGTAAGCACAGTATTAATATGAATATCAAAAGCTATTAATTTCCCTATATATTGTCTTCCATTCTTTAAATCTATAACAACTCTTTTATTTCTTGCTTCATTTAAAGCATCTAATGGTCTAGATGATGCATCGTTCATTTTATTTTACCCCCAAATAAAAAAATAACATAGAATTAGCCTACTATTACTATTTAAAAACTTTACTAATTATTAAACTTTTACTAAATTATATCAAAAATTATATAAACCATCATCTTCTATAAAATAGTAGCTTGAAATCTAAACTTAAAAAGAAGTTGGTATATAGTAAATTTTTTTATTTATTTTTATTTATTTTTATTTTATTTATCTTAATATTCACAATTAATAAAGTAACAAATTTACCTATTCAAAAATCTCCGTTAACTTTGAATCCTCAAGGTACAATTGATACTTCAATAGGAACTCATTTATGGTTAATGGATGATTGTTCTCATAGAGATCCTCAGCGTGGTGCCCCACTTTATCTCCCAGCTGATTTCAGTTACGACTTTATAGCTAATAATTTTGATGTTTTTGTGATTGGGGATTGGAGCAATGGTCTTGGTTATAGAGAGCCTATTGTTGAGGGATATATTAGTCAAATTAAACAAATAAAAAGTGATGCTAAGTTTGTATATTATTCTGATTTCCAGCAGTTTCTTTGGGAAGAAACAACATTAAATGAGATGGAAGATTCTTTTTTACATAGTACAGATCCAGCAGCCTTGAATCTTATTGCTAATGGAAATAACGTTATTATTGATTGGAATGATGATACAAGAGAAAAGTATAGGGGAGAAGGTGAACCTATTTTTAGAGTTAGTAGTTACAATATTTATAGAAATAATAATCCCATACCTATACAAAATAGACCATATGGGGCAACACAAATTACTGATAATCCAGGAATAGGATTGCATGAATATGAAATAAAAACTAAAAGAGATAGTGGTCAAGAATATAGTTATTCATGGAAAAAATCAGTAAATGTGGATAATACCATGCCTAGTTTTTATTTAACAGATGGTTATGTTGAAGTAACTGAGAATTCCCCAAATTATAACTTAGTTTTCCATTTAAAGCCAAATATACCAGATACTTCTGGATTAGATGGTGTTTTGTATATAGATTTAGACCCACAAAACTATGCCTTAGACTTTGGTAATATTCCAAATGAAATTAATCAGATGACTTGGAATGGGAATGAATATGTATTAACTTTAAATAATATTCCAATGAATCCAAGAAGTCCTGGTAGTTCTGGTAAATTTGGTTATGTTTTCTATTTTGAATTAAAGAATAATAATATTGCTGTAGCTAGATTACCTAAAGCAAACAATGAATATTATACAACTAATGTTAATAATAGAATTAAGGCTATAGCATATGGTACTTACCAACAGAATATAGCTAGCTTAAGTTGGAGAAACTTTTATGTTCAACATGCCATAGATATTCTAAATAATCTTCAACCTTATTTGGATGGAGTATATGTAGATGAACCCACTTCAGACCTAAATACAAGAGGAGAAACAATTCCAAAAGACCCAAATGTTAATGTTGCAACTTACAATAGTAATAATATTCAGTTTATGCAACAATTAAGAAATACAATTGGTCCTAATAAATTGATTTTTCATAATACTCTAACAGAAGTAAATTTGCAGCCAGATGCAGATGGAGGACTTATAGAAGGTTATGTTTATGATACTAATATGCCTGGTGGTTATCTTCTCTTACAAACTTGGATATTCCACATGAACAAAATGTTAGAAGCTGAAAATGGGGGATTAAGCTTTGCATTACCTGAGGGATTTCAAAATAATTGGCAACTTAGGATGTATATGTTAGCTTCGTATTTACTAACTAAGAAAGATGGAAGTTACTTAAATATATATGAATGGGGTTGTCCTAGTCCTTCAACACATATATTCCCAGAGTGGGATAATACTAAAGTTGGTTTAGGGCAAGCTATTGATAATCCAAATCTAATTTCTGAATTAAATTATGGTAGTACTGACTTATACATTAGAAGATATCAAAATGGATTAGTTGTTGTTAATCCAACAAATTCTACTAAATCCTTAAATTTAGGGGGTTTGTATAAAGAAGTAGTATTAAATGGTGCTGGAAATGATATTATTTTAGTTGATGTTGCATGGCCTTTAACAATGCAGGGAAATTCAGGAAAGATTTTAATTGCACAAGTTTGTAGTGATGGAACTCCATATGGTTATTGTAGTGTAAATCAACCATTATTCTGTAACACTAATGGTCAATTAATTAATAATTGCCAACAATGTAGATGTTCATCTCAACAAAACTGCCAACCTGATGGGAGCTGTCAAGCTATTAATTTACCTCCTACAGCAACTATAACTCAACCAACTCAAACAATATTTACTGTAAATACACCAATAAATTATGCAGGAACAGGAACAGATCCTGAAGATGGAAATTTACTAGCTTCTAGTTTATGTTGGAGTTATGATATTATTGGAGATACACAAGGTTATTTTGATTTAAGTTGTACAAGTAGTGGGACATTTACTCCTTCAATTTTAATAAATAATCAGCCAACAATATACACACTTAAGTTAACCGTAATCGACAGTGGACTTCTTACAGATGAAGATACAAAAGATTTAACTATAACTCCATCATGTAGTGATATAGATGGAGATGGTTATGGAAACCCAGGATCTATACAATGCCCCAATGGATCTCAAATAGATTGTAACGATAATAACATTAATATTAATCCATCAGTAATTGAGAATAATTCTATAAGATGCTCAGACAATATTGATAATGATTGCGATAATTTGATAGACTTAAATGACCCAGATTGTGTAAATCAATGTATTGATAATGATAGAGATAATTATGGAAGTGGACTATTATGTCTTGGACCAGATTGTGATGATAATAATATAAATGTACATAGTAATATAACTTGTAATTACAATGGAAATAGTTGTGGGAACTATCAATTATGTTTATTAACCTGTCCTGTCCCTCCAAATGAAATTTGTGGAAATAATATAGATGATAATTGTAATGGTCCAATAGATGAAGGTTGTACTCAACAATTGCAATTAAGTTTACAACAAGGCTATAACTTTATTTCTGTTCCATTTGAATTAACTAATAATAATATAAATGATGTATTTGTTGGGATACTTAATGATTTAAGTAGAATCTATAGCTTTGATTCCAACTGGTTTGTATATAGAGTTAATCCTAATCCTCCAAGCACTCTAAATTCAGTAGAATCATTAAAGGGATATATCATAATATTAAATAATCCCACATCTGTAACAATTAGTGGAACTATAGATATAAATAAACAAAGAAACTTAAATCAAGGATGGAACTTAATAAGTATAAATAGCTTAACTCAGATTCAAATAAATACTGCTTTACAAGGTCTAGATTATACAAGTATATGGAAATTCGATAATAATTTACAAGATTATATACAATTAAATCCTTCTATAGATTCATTAGAACCAGGAAAAGCTTACTGGATCTATTTAAATAACCCAGGAATATTTAATCCATAATGTTATTATTATTAAGTAAACAACAAAGTTTTTAATATAAATTTAAGAATAAAATTTTAATGGTTAGTTCATTAATTGGAATTCATGCAGCTTCCGGAGAAATTGGTAGCATTCTATTTTTATGGGTTTTTATTGAACTATTAAATTCAAATGAACAAAGAATAAATAGGGCAAAAAAAGTAGCTTTATTCGGCTTTTTATCTTTTATACTTTCTTGGATTATTGGAGGCTATTATTATTTAACAACTTATGCTAATATTATAAAACCATTAATTAAAGAAAGCACTAATTCCTATGCCCATTTAATTGTAATGGAAACAAAAGAACATGCATTTCTTTTATTGCCTATTTTATCTTGTATAATATTTTGTATTCTTAAAAATGATTCAAAAGAAATTTTAAAAAATAATAAATACAGAAAATCTCTATTATTCTTATCTTTACTAACTTTCTTAATAGGAATGTCTATGGCATTTATGGGCTACTTAATTTCAGCAGCAGCTAGATTTGCATTAGAGGTCAAATTATTATGAAAATTAATACTTCTTCATTGTCTATCTCAGCTATAATTAGTTTTATTTTTCTAGTATTTACTGTAATTTATTCTGAATTAAATGAATCATTTAAGAAAATTCTAACTAATTTAACATCTCATCATTGGATTTCTAAAAGTATCTTAATAATAATTGTTTATCTTATTTCTTATTTTATTACACAATTTTTCGTAAAAAATAAAAGTTCATCAAAACATAAACTTATTTATGCATTAATTTTCTTCACAATATTAAGTTATTTAGTTATTTTAGGCTTTTTTATATATGAATTTGTAAATAAAACTTAAAAATATTTTATTAAATTTCATCTCTTTAGCACAATAAAATTTATATATAACATACTACTCTAAAACAGACACACATACAACCCGTTGGATATTTTGGGCTTGGGGGGTACAATATATTGTACATTTAAAATATGCAGTGTTCTTACTGTGATTCATTAGAAAACAAAGTAACCAATAAAAGAATGTCGCCTCAAGGCATTAGAAGAAGACGAGAGTGCCTTAAATGTAAAAAAAGATTTACAACTTATGAAAAAATTGAGATAAGCTCCCTTTATGTTATAAAAAAAGATGGAAGAAGAGAAAAATTTAGTAGAGAAAAACTAGAAATAGGTGTTGAAAAAGCCTTTGAGAAAAGACCTGTTTCAAAAGAAATAATAAACAAAATGGTAAATGAAGTTGAAGAATATCTAAGAAAAAGAGGAAAAGAAGTGAAAAGTTCTTTAATTGGACAAGTAGTAATGAAGAAACTAGAAAAAATTGATAAGGTAGCTTATGTAAGATTTGCTTCTGTGTATAAACAATTTAAAGACATATCTGATTTTAAAAAAGAGTTTAAGGAGCTAAAATAAAAATGGTAGAATATAATCATTTAACTGAAGGTCCAGCATATGTAGAACCAATTAAATCATCAAGAAAAAATGGGTTAGAGCAAAGAATAGAATGGTACAAAGATAGATCAGAAATAGAAGGTCTTAAAGAAAATCAAATAAAAATAATTAAAAAAATCTATCTCAAAGATGACACAAAATATTCTGCATGGCTTGGCAGAGTTGCAAGAAACGTAGCATTAGGAGAATTAATTTATGTTCCTGAATTTCATCAAAGAATTTTTGAAGGAGTAGATTATAAAACAGAAACTAAAACAACTGTTGATGGTCAAACAACTGATGCATATCTTTTACACGATAATAAAGGTGTAGGGCATTCTGCACAAAGAGACCCTAATTTTAATATGTTTAGGGCAAACCTCTATATGCTTAGACAAGAAAACCAAGAAGCACAGTCACTTGTAGACAAAGTAGAAGAAGAATTTTACAGCATGCTTTCTCAATTCAGGTTTATTCCTAATAGCCCAACATTAATGAATGCAGGACGTGATCTCCAACAACTTAGTGCATGCTATGTTTTACCTATAGATGACACTATTGAATCATGGGGATTAACTACACTAAATACAATGCTCATTCACAAAAGCGGAGGAGGTACTGGTTTTTCAGGAAATCGTGTAAGACCAAGAGGTGATACTGTTAAGGGATCGTATGGAACAGCATCCGGACCTATATCAGTTTTCGAAATTATTGATAAAGCAACTCAAGAAGTAAAACAAGGTGGTACAAGAAGAGGTGCAAATATGGGCATACTTCCATATAATCATCCTGACATAAGAGAATTTATTGAATACAAAAAGAAAAATCCAGGACATTTAGAAAATTTTAATGTCTCTGTAGGAATAACTCAAGAATTTGTAAACGCAGTAGAAAAGGGAGAAACATATCTTCTAATAAATCCAAGAACAGGAAAAGTTCAAGTAGACCAAAATGGCAATAAAGTATCGGAAAATGCTTCAGAAATTTGGAATTTAATCATTCAAAGTGCTTGGGAAACAGGTGATCCAGGATATGTAGTAATAGATAGAATTAACAATTCTACTTCAAATCCAACTCCTGCAATTGGTAATATTGAAGCAACAAATCCTTGTGTGGCTGAAGGCACACTAGTTAACACTCCAAATGGTTTTGTCCCAGTTGAAAATATTAAAGTCGGAGATCTTGTAAGCACAGTTTTTGGATATGGACCAGTAAAAACTATAGAAATACATGAAAATACTCCAGTTTTCAAAGTTAAATTTTCAGATGGAGGAGAACAAATAGTTACAGCAGCACATAGGTATTTTGCAATTAAGAAAGGTAGTCAAAGCAAAAAACTTTCCGATATTAGGTTAGATCAATTACAACCTGGAGATTATGTAAGGGTAAAATCAACATTACTGCAAAACTATTCTCCTGAAGATTATTTTAAAGGATTAAAAACTGGAATTCTTCTTGGAGATTGGTGTTATGCAAAAAAAATGCTTTCAAAAGGCACGGTCAAAATAGCTTCCAATCAAGAGGACATAGAATACAATAAAAACATTAAAATGCTTTTTGGAAATTTATCATTTCAAAAAGATGATACTAGCTCAATTAGTAAATCAGTTAATATGATTCTTTCTAATGGTCAACAACTTCTGCAAGAAGTTCAGCTTAATAGCGCCTATTCATTTGAGAAAAGTTTTGACATCACTAATATTAGAACTAAAGACATGGTATTAGGAATTTTAGACGGCCTTCTTGCAACAGACGGAGACATTAATTTAAAGTCTAACCATCCTCAAATTAGATTTGTAACATCTTCTGAAGCTTTAGCACAAAACATTAGAAGACTTCTACTAATGATAGGATGTCATGGTAGAATTTCAAAGAGTTTCTATGATGACGGAGGCAAGATAAATGGAAGAAAAATAATTAGAAAACATGACAAATTCTCAATTTGCTTATCTGGTGAAAGTGCTAGAACCTTTGCCAAATATTCATTACTGAAGAACATCAATCCTAAAAAAGGAAATCAATTGCAAAATTTAAGAAAACAATGGATGGCTACAGGAAACACATGGAAAGCAAGAATTATTTCAATTGAACCTATGGGAAATGCTAAAGTATTTGATTTATATAATGAAGCTAGTGATACATGGATAACTGATGGATATGTACAACGAGGTTGTGGTGAACAGCCTTTATTGCCTAATGAACCATGCAATTTAGGAAGTATTAATCTCTTTGCTCATATGAGAAGAGATGATGGAAGAGCACTTCTAGAAATAGGAACTGGGGAAGATATTACTGAATTTAATAGAGCTACTGTAAATGGTTCAGCTTACTTAGACATGCAAGCTTTAGAGAGAACAGTCAAATCAGCAGTTAGATTCCTAGATAATGTAATTGACGTAAATAATTATCCCTTACCAGAAATAGAAGTAATTGCTAAAAGTAATAGAAGAATAGGTCTTGGTATTATGGGATTAGCTGAAACATTTTCAATACTTGGCATAGCCTATGATTCTGAAGAAGCAGTTGCAAAAACAAGAGGAGTAATGAAATTTATAAATGAAAAAGCTCATGATGAATCCAAAAAACTTGCCCAAGAAAGAGGTATATTCCCAAACTTTAAGAATAGTATATTTGATGAAAACGGAAGTCATTTTAGACCAAATCAAACTAGTCCAGAATATTATCCAAGGAATTGTGCAGTAACCACAATTGCTCCAACAGGAACTATAGCATTAGCAGCAGGATTAGATGGTCAAGGCATTGAACCATTTTTTGCTATTGCCTTAGAAAGATACACAGCAGATGGATTGGACGCAAAAAGACATGGAGAACAACCTAAAGACAGAGACATATTAAAGATAATGAATACTTTATTTGAAGAAGTAGCACAGGAAAATAATTATTTTGGTTTAACCAGAGATGAATTATGGCAAAGAATAAAGAATAGTAATGGTTCAGTTAGACATCTAGAAGAAATTCCCGAAGAAATTAGAAGAGCATTTCCATCAGCTCATGACATTGACTTAACATATCATGTTGGACATCAGGCCGCAACTCAAGAACATACTGATAATGCTGTTAGTAAAACAATAAATTTCCCAAAACAAGCTACTGTTGAAGATGTAAATGCAGCTTATTGGCTAGCATACAAATCAGGTTGTAAAGGAATTACTATATACAGAGATGGAAGTAAAAAAGATCAAGTTCTTAACTTAGAAGGAAAACTAGCACAAGAGCCTTCACTAATACAAGTAGAAGTTCAAGATACACATGCAAGACTTGAGGTAAGTGCCAATGCTGGACATTATCGAATAACAAGGCCAGAAAAAAATAAAGACAAGTTACATGTAATTTTAGCAGACGATCTTTATGTAGATAGTAGTGGAAATGCTTTCCTTTTACCAAGAAGAGATTTCCAAGTAAGAGCTCCTCCTGGTCAAGAAACATCTGTTGATTTTGGAATGGAAGGACTATTGTTGACAGAAATCCTTAAAGGAGAAGATCCTAATTATGCAAAAATAGTTACATGGCTAAAGTCACCTCGATCAAATGAAGAAGAGGGAATAGGTCCTACTATACTTTGGACTAAACATCACGCAGTAGGAATTGCTTTGGAATATCATCTTTTAAAGAATGGAATTATAGCATATAATACAGATAATAATACTTTAGAAAATAAAGTAAGAAAAAGAGATTTAAGAAAAGTAGAAGACGAAGAAGAAAAGAATACAATACTACAAAGATCTAGAAAAACTAATGGATCAATAAATCAAATTACTGCAGGTAATACTATAGGTAATAAGCTGTTTGAATGTCAACAATGTGGCTCGAATGAATTTACATACCATGCAGGCTGTCATGATCCTGTATGTGTTCCATGTGGTTGGAGCAGCGGCTTATGTGGCTAAATTTATAAATCAAAACATTTTTAAACTATTCATTTTCTCTTTTAACTATGGCAAGATCAGCAGCAAGATCAAAAAGAAAAATAAGTGGAGGCCTTTACAAAAACTTTAGAAAAAAAAGGCTAACTGATTTAGCTAGAGACTCAACTTTAACAAAAATAGCAAACTTAAAGAGAAAAAAATTAAGAATGCAAGGTGGTCATGAAAAAACAATGCTTCTTTCATCAAATGAAGCCAATATATATGATCCTAAATCAAAATCTTATAAAAAAGCCAAAATTAAAATGGTTGTTGAAAATAAAGCCAATAAAGACTTTGTTAGAATGAATATACTTACAAAAGGAGCTATTATAGAAACAGATCTAGGAAAAGCAAAAATAACAAGTAGACCAGGCCAATCAGGCTCAATAAATGCAATTCTTATCTAAAACACAATAAAAACAAGCAAAATTCTATATATTATCATATTTTCTACCCTTTAGTTAATAAATAAAATTTTAATATCTAAAATATTATAAAAAATAAGTCTTAAAACCTTTATAAAACTACTCCTTTTAAATGAAACAAAAGTTTTATATATAAGTAACCATACATTAGCTTTATAAAGGTTATCATGACCTTATTATCAAGTAATAAACTCAGGTTCGGGGGTTGCAATGGTAGATTATGTTAAAAAATGCCCGGAATGTGGTGGCATTAACTTAATTCTAAATAAAGACAAAGGAGAAGTTATTTGTAGAGATTGTGGTCTTGTTATAGAAGAAAAAATGATTGATTTTGGTCATGAATGGAGAGAATTTGACCATGAACAAGCTGCCAAAAGAAGAAGAGCAGGAGCTCCAATGACCTATACAAAATATGATAGAGGTTTAGGAACTTCTGTAGGCCAAAAATCAGATGTTTATCAATTAGGAAGCAAAGAAAGAAATAAATTCTTTAGATTAAGAAAATGGCAATATAGAATAAGTACAGCTATTGAAAGAAACTTAAAATTAGCTTTAGCAGAATTAAAAAGAGTAAGTTCATATTTAAAACTTCCAAAATCAGTAGAAGAAGAATCAGCTAGAATCTATACTATGGCAGTTCAACATAACTTAGTGAGAGGAAGATCAATGGAATCTGTTGTAGCAGGAGCTTTATATGCTGCTTGTAGACGTCATGAAGTTCCAAGAACCTTAGATGAGTTAAGCGAAGCTTCTGGTATAGATAAAAAAGAAATTGGAAGAACATATAGATTTATTACTAGAGAGCTGGGAATTAGAATACTCCCAAGCAATCCAGTAGATTATATTCCAAGATTTGCTTCAGCATTAAAATTAAGTGCAGAAACTCAGTCAGAAGCAGTAGAAATTCTAGAAAAAGCTCAAAAAGCAGAACTTACAAGTGGAAGAGGTCCAACTGGAATAGCAGCAGCTTCCTTATATGTTGCAGCCTTAGCAAATAATGAAAAAAGAACACAAAGAGAAGTAGCTGATATAGCAGGAGTAACAGAAGTTACTATAAGAAATAGATATAAAGAATTACTAAAAGAACTTAATTTGAAAGATACAGTTAAAAAAAAGCTTAAAAACGAGTAAAGGAATAAAATGAGAAATATAGAACCATATAAAAGTAAAGAATTTCAATTTCTAGAATTTATGGAACAAGAAGCACAAAAAGAAGGCTTAAAATATTATTATACTCATGACCATAGAGCACTTCGTTTTGCACAAGTATCTACAGGATCATTTTCATTATACCAAATGTGGGGTGTCCGCGCTTTTGGTACTGGAGTTTTCTTAAAAAGACCTATTGCAGTTGTCGATGATACAGATAGTTCCATCCAGTTAGAACCTCATGGATTTTCTGTAGTGCCAAATAAACTTGAAATAACTTTGATAGATCCAAAATTTGAAGGTGCTGTTGTTAGAATTTGCAAAGCCTTTGAACAAGAATTTGACAAAAAAGCAGTTATTATTAGACCATAAAAAATTCTATAATGGTAAAAATGGAAGATATTGCAAAAGAATTTAACATTTATGATCCTATTGAAGTAGTTATTAGAAATAATGCTAATGTTCAAACTATTCAAGGACTATTTTATGCCCCAAGTTATAAATGTAGTGCTTTTACATCAAAGTTAACTTTAGATGCATTTACAATGTTTACTGAACCATCAGAAGATGGATTAGGTAAAATTGCACATGGTGAAACTCTAAGAATTATTCATTTTTCAGATCTAGTTTCGCATAAAAGATTACCTAATCTAGACAAATCAAAATATTTATGCCAATAATTCAAATTTTACCTTCTTTTCTTTCTACTTTAATATCTCTAAAGTAACCAGTACCCTCATTTTCCAGCTCATCTGCTATTTTTTGGACTATTGCGGTAAGAGTCTTACTATCCGCACTTTTATACGAACCTGGACTTGCTTTTCTTAACATATTTACTCTGAAAGTTGGAACAAATAAAAATCTACTATATTCATTTCCATTTAATATGTAGTTTTTAATAACTTCAACAATATCTCTTGATAAAATATCAGCTTCTGTTAAATAAACTTCAATGCATCTTTCTAAGAATTCTCTACTTAAAGAAACTTCCATTAAAAAATGTCTAAAATTGCCTTTCTATTTAAATTTTATTATAACCTATTAATGTATATTTAAATATACAAATCAAAATCTTTTTAAATTAGTTTAATTATTTATTACCATGCAAAAAAAGCATAAAAACAAGTAAAAAGGTGTCAATTCTAAATGTCTTGCTATGGTGAATTTTATTCAAACTATATTAATTGGCAAATTCATAATATTAGATATTCTCAAGGCTATACTGAAATATCAATAGGAACTGGTTCCATTAGTAATGATATGATAGTATTACTTTGGGTATATTTTAATCATGATCGTGCAATTTCTACTTATGAGCTCCATAGTATAACAGACAAAGGTAAAATCAAAAGATTTATTCACCAAGGGACTTATACTCAATCAGAGTTAGAACAACTTTTAAAGAAATATAGCATAAAAAGTACTCCTAAGACAGACTTAAAAACATTAATTGAAAACAATTTTATTAATACTAGTAGAAGAAATCCAAATAATCAAGATGTTAATGAGTCAGATCAGAAAGTTACTACTAATATTGTTAATGTATAAAAATATACAAATCAAAATCTTTTTATATTAGTAAAATTATTTATTCTTATGGAAAAAAGGGGAAATCAAGAAGTTCTAGTTAAACACTTAATTGAAAATAATGTAAGTCTTCAAAAAGCTTCATTAAATTTAATGGATTCAATGAATACTTTAACTAAAAGAATAGATAAATTAGTTTCAATTTTTGAAGAAGCTTCTAAACATATTACAGATGTGGAGTTAAGTGATGAAAGACTAAAAAATCTAGCTTCTAAACTAGAAGGATTACTAGATCAAAATAAAGAAATTGCAAGAGGCTTAATATTACTAGAGCAATATATAAGATCAAAATCTGATGTAAAACAATTCTCTGAACGTCCGGTTGCAGAATTTAAGCTTTAATATGGAACCATTCTTTCTTTATGATGAAGAATTTGATACTAGAGAAAAAGAATTAAATAAAATAATAGATTTTTCTTTAAAAAAAAATTATAACAACAAAAACACATTATTTTTAAAGAAATTAATATACTCTGCAATACTACATAATAAACCTAAAATTAATATTAAAACCAAACAAGTAAAAACAAATATTCTTAAAAATCCGCAAATATCAAATTTAATTAAAAATCATCTACAAGATAGAAAAAATATGTTTATGCAGTTCCATAATAAACCAATTCATTTAAATAATAGACAAGAAGTAAAAAAATTTCCTATCCAAACAAATAAACCTATAGAAAATACACAAAGACCTAATATATATAAACCAAATTTGAATATACTAAGCATTCCAATAGCTCATGATAAACCTGAAATTGAAATTCCAAGACCATCTTTTGCAAAGCAGAACATTACAGTACCAAAACCAGAAATTATAAGAAAAGAAATTCCTACAACTAGATCTGAAATTAAACCTAATTTAATTAAGCAAGAAATTGAAATTCCTAAATTTGAGGACGTTATACAAGAAGATTTAAATCCAGTTCCTCCAAGAATTGAAGAACCTTCTTTATTAGATCATAATATAACTAAGAATCCAGACAATTCTTTAATTTATATAATAAAAGAATTAACTATAGACCCAAAAACTTATAGGGTCTTTTATGCCTTACAAAATAAATTATTTTCAATTATTGAAAAAGCTCCAAATTTAATAGACGACATAGATTTCTTCTCAAAAAATCTCAAAGAAACCTTAAAACTTTTAAATATGAATATTCAAGATATAGACACTGAAAACTTAAAATTATATTTAAAGAACTATATACTTGGCTTTCATAAACTACAGCAATTAATTCTTGATGGGAGTATAAAAACAATTTATTGCTATGGGGCTAATCAACCAATAATAATAGACCATACCAAATATGGGAAGATTCAAACTAATCTTAATTTTAATAGCAACACAGAGCTAGACGACTTTATTAAATATATGGCAAAAAAAGCAGGTAAAGTTATTTCTTCAATGTCCCCAATAATAAATGTTTCATTTCCAAATGGAATTAAATTTGAAGCAACTATAGGTGGAGATTTTGCAAGCTCTAAATTTATATTAATTAAGTGATTTTAAACATAAATTTAAATATTTTATGTATAGTTTAGTATTATGAAAAATTATAAAAATATTAGAGAAGTGCCAAAAGATCAATTAAAGCTAATTAGAATTGATTTAGTTGAAAGACTATGTTCTCTAGAAAAAGAAGTTGATAGTTTGCAAGTTTCAAATCATAGAATTGCAGAATTAAGAAGGCAACAAGATAGCTATGCAACAGCTTTTAATATAACTCTTAGACTTGAAAGAAATGAATCAGATGATCATATTAGAAAAAAAGAAGCTCTAGGCTTTGATGGCTTAAATATATTTTATAAAACTCTCTTAGAAACATATAATTCCTTACAATCTACCTAATAATTTTAACATAATTGTTTTTTGCATATGTAATCTATTTTCAGCTTGCGTCCAGACAATAGAATTTTTACCATCAATAACTTCTTTTGTAACTTCCTGCCCTCTTAATGCAGGCAAACAATGCATAAATAACGCATTTTTATCAGCATATTTCATTAATTTTTCATTAACCTGATAAGGTCTTAGTATTTTTGTTCGTCTTGCCTCTTGATTTTTGGGAATTCGATATGACATCCAACTGTCGGTATAGATAACATTTACTTGCTTTGCCGCTTTTAATGGATCATTAAATATTTTTATTAAATTTTTATTATTACTTAATTTTATAGCATTTTTAAGTACATCATCCCTAACATTAAATTCTTTTTGTGAAGGACATCCTATATTTAATTTGATGTTTAGAATTGAGCAAGCATAAATCAAAGAATTTGTAACATTATTATTAGAATCACCCAAATAGCAAATAGAAATATCATTAAGTTTTTTCTTTTTTTCAAATATTGTGAAAAGATCCCCAATTATTTGAAATGGGTGCTCCTCATTTGTCATCATGTTAACCACAGGAATTCTAGAACTATATGCAAATTTCAACAAATCTTCATGAGAATAAATTCTTAATGCGGCAATATCACAATATCTAGAAATTACTTTAGCAGTATCTTCTATAGTTTCCTTTCCTTTTCCTAAAGGGCTAGTAGATATATCATAATAAATAGCACTTCCTCCTAATTGATTCATTCCTGCTTCAAATGAAACCCTAGTTCTTAAAGAAGGGGCTTCAAAAAACAATAGCAGAGTCTTATTTTTTAACTTATCTTGATATTTTCTAGGTTTTTTTTTAATATCTATAGTTTTCTTTATTAAGTCAAGTATTTCATTTCTTGTTAATTTTTTTATTTCTAAAAAATTTTTCATATTAATTTATACTTTCTCAAAACTTTCTCTAGATTTATTTTACCTAATTCCTTTAATTCATAATCTACATCAATAATTGGTTTATTTACTTTAATTACTCTATTTAAATTAGTGGGAGTTCCATCCACAACATAGTCACAATCAGCTTTATTTATAGTATCTTCTAATTCTTTTATTTGTTCTTTACTATAACCCATTGCAGGCAAAACTCCATCTAAATGAGGATATTTCTTAAAGACTTCTTTAATTGAACCTACAGCATGTTTTCTAGCATCAATAATTCTTGCATTATTTTTCTTAGCAACAATATAACCAGCTCCATATTTCATTCCGCCATGAGTTAAAGTAGGTCCATCTTCCACGACAATAACTTTTTTATTTCTAATTAATTTAGCTTGATGACATATTAATTCAGAATTTGCTTTAATAACAATTGCCTTATTATTTGCAATTTTAATATTATTTAGAATTTCTTTAACTCCACTTTTTGGAGCTGTATTTACTTTATTTATGATAATAACATCAGCCATCCTAAAATTGGTTTCTCCAGGATAATAAAGTAATTCATGTCCAGGTCTAAAAGGATCTGCAACAGTAATTAATAAATCTGGCTTAAAAAAAGAAAAATCATTATTTCCTCCGTCCCATACTATAATATCAGCTTCTTTCTCCGCCCTTCTTAATATTTCTTTATAATCAACCCCAGCATAAACAACAACTTTTCTTGAAATCCATGCATCATATTCTTCATGTTCTTCGATAGTACATTTTTGTTTAATCAAATCATCATAAGTTTCAAATCTCTGCCATTTTTGCTTAATTAAATTTCCATAAGGCATTGGATGTCTAACTACAACAACTTTCTTCTTATATTTTCTTAAAATATCAACTATTCTTCTAGAAGTTTGAGATTTTCCTGCTCCGGTTCTAACTGCACATACTGCAATTATTGACTTTTTAGATTCAAGCATAGTGTCCTTAGGCCCTAGTAAAACAAAATTTGCACCATTTGCTAATACCACAGAAGCTTTGTGCATAACATCTAAATGACTTAAATCAGAATAAGATAAAACTACGTCATTAATTTCATATTTTTTAATTAATTCTGGCAGAATATCTTCACTAAAAATAGGAATATCTTTTTTATACAATCTTCCTGCCAATTCTTTTGGGAATTTTCTTTTTTCAATATTAGGTATTTGGGCCGCTGTAAAGCATTTAACATCATAATAAGGATTATCCCTATATTTCATAATAAAATTTTGAAATTCTCTCCCGCCAGCTCCGCACAGAATTACATTCCTCTTTTTCATTATAATTTAATTCATCTTTTTACTTTTTAAGCCTTTCGCATTATCTTATCAAGAATTCTCAACAAACATTTACAAACTTAATAATTAATCAACAATTAAGAAACACAACCTTTAAATATTACATGTACTTACTGTATATACGGGTGTTACATTGCCAATCAAATATAGTAAACATGCCAGAGAACAAATGATTGAGAGAGGAATTTCAGAAAAAGAAGTTGAAGAAGCCATACAAAGAGGTTCAAAATCACTACAATATCCAAACAAGATCCTGGCAGCTTATAGGTATTTTATTGTTGTTTACAAAAAAATTGGAAATGATGAATATATCATTACAGTTAAACCAAGGTGAGAAAAAATGAAATGTCCAATATGTAATAAAGGAATATTAAAAAAAGGAAATATCAAAGAATCTATGTTTGGTATATACTTAGGCGAGTTTCCTGCTGAAATATGTACTAATTGTGGGGAATCTTTCACTAACCAAGAAACAACAAGATTAATAGAAGAAGCAGCTAAGAAAAGAGGTATATGGGGCCTTGGTAAGAAAATCAAAATAACAAAAACTGGGAATTCATTAGCTGTTAGAATACCAAAAGAGATTGCTCAGTATCTTAAGTTAAAAGAGGGAACTGATGCATATATTCACCCAGAGAAGGATAAGTTGGTTATAGAATCAGATTGAATATAGTTATCAGATCTTTTCAGCGAACATTTTGGGGTATCATTTATGTCCTTATTTTTTTTATCTTTCAATAATGGTTCCTGCTCTTCCCTTTAAAGCTTTTTCTATATTATTTATATTAGTAATAATAACCTTTTTACCTTTATTATTTAAGAAATTTATTGCAGCTTCAATTTTTGGGCCCATACTTCCCGCTGGAAAATGCCCTTCTTTATAATACCTTTTTAGTTCACTTAATTTCACTCCATTTAATTCCTGTTGATTTTTCTTTTTGAAATTCAAGTAAACTTTATCAACATCAGTTATCATAATAAAAGTATCTGCCTTAATCCCATTAGCTAAGCAAGCAGAAGCTAAATCTTTATCAATTACTGCTTCAACACCCTTTAATTTATTATTTTCGTAATTAACTGGAATTCCTCCACCACCTACTGCTATAACAACAATATTCTTGTTTAATAAATCTCTAATTACATCAGCTTCAATAATAATTAAAGGCTTAGGAGAAGCTACAACTCTTCTATATCCTCTTCCTATATCTTCTTTTATTATAAAACCTTTTTTCTTTAATAACTCTGATTGTTTTTTATTATAAAATGGTCCAATGAATTTACTTGGATTTTTAAATGCATTATCTTTTTTATTTATTAAGACCTGAGTTAAAATGCTTACAACATTTCTTTTAATTTTATTTTCTCTAAATAAATTGTAAATACATTGTTGTATTAAATATCCTAATTGTCCCTCTGTTTCAGCATCTAAAACATCTAAAGGCATATTAGGGTCTTGTAAGAGGAGTTGCCCTACCTGCGGCCCGGAACCATGCGTAATTACTATAGAATTATTTTTAATAATTGTAATTAAAGGTTTTAAAGCTTTTTGAGTATTTTCAAATTGCTTTGCTATAGATGAATCTTCACCCTTTTTTAGAATGGCATTTCCACCAAGAGCTATCACAACTTTTTCCATAATAAAATAAAAAAGAATTGTTTGTTTTTAAATCTATCTTCTTCTTTTATTGTTTATCCTATTTCTATTAATTCTATAAGCACTAAAGTTTCTATAGATTACAAATATTAAAATCATCGCAATAGCTGCTATAACTATAACTGTCCAATCATTACCTTTTGGAGATAGTCCTATAGTTTCTTGTCTAGTAGGTTTTAAGAATAATGGAGAACTACCTCCACCTCCACCTCCACAAGGTACTATTACTGCATTTTGCCAATTTCCTGCTCCAGCAATTTGTCCAGTTTGGAATCTACCCTCAACATAACCGCCGTTCACATAAATATTATTATTATCATTGTTGCAAACTCTATAACCTTCTAGAAGTCTAGCTCCAGTATCTACATATACACCATTTTCATTAGTATCACTTAATATATTTGAAGCTACAGAAAAGCCTTGTAATTGAATGCCATAATCACCTTGAGCTTCTCCATTGTATCTTGCAATTGAATTTGTTAACTGTGTAGAGTCAAATAATTTGTATCCATGAAAATGATTAGATAATGCTATGCTTTGATTTACAGAGGCGTTATTATACATTTCAAAACCATTATTATGGTTAATTGCTATACCATTCGTAAGTTGACTATTACCGGAAATATGAAATCCAGCACGTCCATTATTTCTTGCTGTAACCCCACTAGCCCTGGAATTATGTTGTAAGACGAATCCTATCATATTAATGTTACCGTCGCCACCATTGTTTGTCGCAATACTATCTTCAACACTAGACCAACCTTGCTGCCAAAATCCCCAATAATCATTATTATTAGAAGTTGAACCACTTACTGAAGCATTATCATATAAAATAAACCCATCCTCTTCATTACGAACTGCAGAGCTATCTTCAACCTTGGAATCGGTAAACATTTTAAAACCCCAGTCGTAGTTAGAGAGCGCTAGTGACGAAAAGACTTTTGCACTATCCTCTAAGTAAAATCCATTGTCTATATTTCCCCATGATTCACACTCTATACATTGGCTAGTATCCCACATAAAAAACCCGTTTGCTCCATTTTCATATGAATGACTATTTAATACCCTTCCATTTTCCTGCACAACAAATCCAGAAACTCCATTGTTATTAGAAAAGCTTGATTCAACAAAGGATCCTTCACGAACATTAAATCCCTCGTATCTATTATCTTGTGCTCTGCTCCCAAAAATATAAGTTGAATATGGTCCTTGAGCTGTATAGAAACCTTGGGAGTTATTTTCAGCAATACTATCTAAAACTGTTGTATTATCATATAGCATGAAACCTATTCCTGCATTTACTACTTTGCAATTTTTTACAGTAGCTTCATCAAAGAGTCTTATCGCAAAGTTGCCATGATTTCCTCTTATTTTATGATTATTACATGTGAAATAAAATCCATCGCTTCCATCAGCTACATTAATGGAATAAGGAAAATAAATATCTTCTGTCAGCTCTACACACCCGCTTGCATATATGAAGGAAACACCACCTGTCTGTCCGTTAAAAAAAGCCTGATTTAGCTCGATACAACCTTCTCTTGGCATTGCCTGTTTTAACTTAAAGCCGCTAGGACTTTCTCTAGCAATTTGTAGATTAGGTTTAGTTAGTCTTTGTTCACTCATTTCAATATTCTTTAATCTATTAGTTGTTAAATCATCAATATTACTAGTAGCCAATACGACTGGAATAGAAATGCTTACTGAAATCAATACTAAGATTAATAATAGACTTCTCAAACTCATTTCACCTCTTTTAATATTACATCAAAAATTAACTCGAAGAATATATATATATATCGTTATTCTCATTAAGTAGTTATTTAGTGAGAAAAAGAATTTATCTAATTATTATTTCTGTCATCAATAGGTTCTGCATCTTTAACTAACATATAAACATAATCATAATCAATTCCATCTTCATTGACAATATCATACACTTCAATTTCTAAATCATTTAATTCTTTACTATTATCCAAAACAAAAGTTGCTTTTTTTCCGTTGACATCTAGAACTGCTCTGTCAGTTCCTCTTAAATCAACAGTAATTATTTTACCATCAAAATTTATTTTATCTTTGACATTAAAAACATATCTATATTTTTTTCCAACAGTTTGGGATTTCTTAAATTCTAAAACAAAATTATTTTCATCAATTATCTTAATTATCCTTAAGTCAACATCAACACCTCTAATAGTTCTTAATTCATGCAAAGGTAATCTTATATTTTCACCATCAATTTCTAAAACTACATTATTATCATTTATTTCTTTAGCAAATATAATTCTACCATCAATATTTCTTCCTTCCCCATTTTCAAGTAAATATTCAAATTTATTTAAATTAACAATAATTCTTTCATCTTGAATAGTATTATCTTCTTCATTTACTGGTTTTTCTTCAACCTTATCATCATCCTTATTTGTATCAATAACACTCCCACCAGTAACAGAATCATTTTCATTACTAATTTTATTGCATCCAGAAATAACTAACAATAAAACTAATACAATTCCTAGATATTTTATTTGAAATTTCATATAATTAATCTATATTCTTTAGTATATAATATTTTTCATTTTACAAAATTATTGTTAAAGTCGACCAAAATAGAAACATTTATATAGTAGTATATGTTACTATTATTCAGTTATATTATTAAGAAACATTGATAAGTTTTCTTTTTACAATTACAAAATTGTTCTTTAAGAGAAAGCTATATTAAGAGTTTCTTTGAAAACGGGGGGAAATCCTAAAATGGTTAAACAAAAAACCAAAGTGTCTAGAAAGAAGTCAAGAGCTGTTAAAGCTAAAACTTCAAGAAAGACATCAAGAAAAAAGAAAAGGTAAGCATTTAGCTTACTTTTTTTCTTTTTTCATATTAATATTTTTCCATTATTAATTATAATTTTATTATCTAATTTTACTGTTACATTTTTAATTATTATGTCAAGATGTATTGTAGAATCAATAGTTCCACCTTCATAACTTGTATTATCACCAAAAGCAAAATGACATGTTCCTAAGACCTTTTCATCTTCTAGTGTACAACCACTAATTTTTGCATATGGATTAGTTCCAATTCCAAATTCAGCTAAATTATAAGCATTTTTTGAGTTATCTACTCTATTAACTTCATCTAATAATTTTTTCAATTTAATTCCATCATTATTTTCTTGTATGTTTTTAATAAAACCATTTTCAATTTGAATTTTAGTTGGAATTTTAATTACATCACCACAGTAATCAGCAACAATAATTCCACTTGCAGTTCTCTCGACAGGAGCAACAGAAGTTTCTCCAGCAGGTAAATTAGAAAAGCTTCCATAATCCTTTAGAGTTCCTGTATCTGCAGAAGCTTTATTTCCTAGTTTAAATGTAATATTAGTTCCATTATTGCTTGTAATTGTTGCAGTTTTAGTCTTGTCTAAGAATTTAGTTAATAACTCAGTAGTGTATTTAATTGAGCTATAATCAAATTGCATTGTCCTTAAAAAAACTTCTTCAGTAATCCCTGGCATAGTAGCTATTCTTGCTCCATTCTTAGTTGCATTTCTTCTAGCATTAGTATGGGTTATACTCTTAGTTGTTGGGGCAATAATAACATCAGAAAATAACATTGCATGAGCAACAGCTCTGGGAGGTTCTTCACCATCAAATCGTCTAGGCACCATTTCCATTATTATTGGATCTAATCCTATATCTAATGCTTCTTTATAAATTGCTAAAGCAATATTCTTCTTATTAACATCAGTAATTATTAAAATATCTTCACCTTTTTTTGTTTTAAAACAATTTAAAGTATTTTTTGCACTCAATTGCAAATTTCCCATAAGAATTTAAGTAAATCTCGAATTTATAAATCTTTTTTAAAATTAGGCTTTGCATAAAATCTAGACCTCTTTCTGTGCAAGATAAAGTTCTGCACAATTTTTAAAATCAATCTCAATACCGAGCTCAAAGCTTTCATGGACTAAAACACAAATATTATGGGCAAGGCATTTGCACAATAACTCCAATTTTGCACAAAAAGCTAATAATTTGGTTAGTTTTTATTCTCTAAAGACTATTTATCTATAAAGAGATTTGATTTTACCCCAACTAGTTTGATCTATTGTGGCTGGATCGCACGGTTGTATATCCCTAACAATATTGCTTATTCTAATCTCGTCAATTACGCCAGGGAATGGAAGAGGTCTCCAATAACATCTTCCCATGTAAAGGATTTCTGAATGGTCCAATGGACTTATTTCGTCGGGGTCAGTAATTGCTCCATCAAGCACCCCATTTATAAAGAGCTGTGTAGTTCTTCCATCACAAGTCGCCGCCAAGTAGTACCATCGTTCTAGTTCTAAGTTAGTATTACTCCTTAATGACCCAGAAGACTCAAGTCCTGAAGGTACAAAAACTTTGATTTTATCTCCTTCAACATGGAAGTGAAAAGTACGACCCCCAATTATCTCTCTTACTGTATTGTAGGAGTGCAATTTTACCCAAGCCTCTACAGTCACTTCATATTCAAGATTCAACCTATCTCTTACATCTATGCTGACATAAGATCTTTCATCATCAAATGTTAAAGCGTGACCATCAAATGAATCTGACAACCAATGTGGATTAAAAATTATTCCATTATTGCCCAAGTTTGAACTATCATAAATAGAATCTCCGCTACCTTCATCAAGATGCCATAGACCTACTGTAGCTGAATCTGCTTCAAAAGGTCTGCATTGTGCACTTGAATATTTATTAAAACCAAGAATTCCTATACCGACCCCTAATGAAACTAAAGATCCTTTAACTAATTTTTCAAGTGATTTCTTAACCATTATAACTCTCAATTAATGTATATACTGCAGTATATAGGTTGTTTATAAAGCTTGCTTTCTTAATTACTAACAGTAATGTCAGACTCAAAATAAATATATAATATACAAAACAATTAATTGGTATGAGAAACACAATTTTGACTATTTGATGTGCAAACCATAAATTACTTAATGTCTAATGCTTTTTTTAATGCTGGTTTATCAAATCCAATAATAATTTGGCTATCAATATCAATTACAGGCACTCCTAGTTGTCCAGACTTCTCAACCATTTCATGCGCTGCTTTTTCATCTTCTTCAACATTAATTTCTTTATATTTAACATTATTCTCTTTAAAAAATTCCTTAGTGGCTTTACACCAGACGCAATGGCTTGTGGTAAATATAGTAACATTATGCATAGATTATTCCTCCTAATCTTTAATATAGGAATCTAGAACTTCTTTAAGTATTTTTTGTTTTCTCTTTATTGAAAAATTAATTAAATTATGATATCTAACTAAATTTTCTTTACCATAAATATAAACTTCATACTGCATTTTAGTACTTCCAAACCCAGAATGAATCCTACTTTTGATTTTATGATTTATTCTAAGATCACTCAAAAATTTACATAATAAATTAACAGTATCTTTATTAGAATTAGAAAATGAAATCCACCTGCAAGCTCTGCGTCTATTGGATAAATTGTAACCAGCTACTGAACCTTCTGAATCAAAAAGGCCTTTCAAAAAGTATATTTTGTGGTTTTTATTGGGAAAAGAGTTTTCATTAAATGCAAATTGTCTTATGAATTTAGCTACCTCAACAGAGCTTAAACGTACATGATATAAATTATTATAGCCTAAACCAAAACTTACTGGTAGCTTAGCCCACCTTTCCAACTTTTCTTTAAAGTAAATAGCGAAATCTTTATCTTTAACACGAAGAATTAATCCTGCTGAAGTTCCATGTGAAGATTTACTGTAAAAACAATGACCATCACCACGCTCTACTCCTAATATGTATGCTAGTTCTTTGGAGGATCTGAAGGCAGATTTTGGAAGTCTATGGTGTTTTATATCATTTATTTTCAATCCAGCTGCCTTTTTAGATCTGTTGAATCCTCCAAAATATCTTAAGCAAGCTTGATATAGTATTGCAGGAATTTCTCGAGCACTTGGAGAATGTTTTAATTCTTTGCTTCTAGCCTTTAGTTCAGCAACAATCTTTTTCTTAGACCACTTTTTCATTAAATACTAATCAACCTTCTCTAATAAAAGTATTTGTTCAAAGCAAAAACAGTATTGGAAAATGTACAAAGAAAACTAGATTTAAATACTAATTTAATTCATAAAAAATATGCAGCAAAATAGATTTTGGGAAATAGATTTCTTTAGAGGACTTGCTGTTTTCTTAATGATTATTTATCACTTTATATTTGATCTAAATTATTTTAACTTTATTTCAATTAATATGTATTCCGGATTTCTAGGAATATTACAAAAATTTATTGCAATAACTTTCATTTCATTAGTTGGAATATCATTAAGTTTAAGTAGTAAAGCAAAAAGCAAAAAGCAAAATTTCAAAAGAGGTCTTTTAATATTTTCACTAGGATTAATCTTAACTTTATTAAGCTATATATTTGTTAAAGAGTCTGTAATTTACTTTGGAATTCTCCATCTAATAGGAATTTCAATAATTATATCAATACCATTTTTAAAATATTTTAAGCTTAATCTTTTTCTTGGGATATTAGTTTTAATCTTTAATAAGTTTATTTCTTCCATCTCTGTAAATTATAAATGGTTAATACCTATTGGAATTAGATATCCTAACTTTAAAACCCTAGATTATTTTCCATTAATACCTTGGTTTGCATTAGTATTATTTGGAATCTTTATTGGAAAAATATTATATGATGAAAATAGAAAGTTTAAATTCATTAATGAACCAAAAATATTTATTATTAATATATTTAAATTTCTTAGTAAAAATTCATTAACCATATATTTATTACATCAACCAATTATGATAGCAATTTTATATTTAATTAAATCAATAAAATAATTATCTTCTTCTTTTATGTTTATTTTGCTTAATAGAATCAAAATTATTATAAATTAAATATAACATTACTAATGCAACTATTATATAAATTAAGAATAACCAGTCTGTGCTTTCAGTAGGGGACTTATCAATATTTTGAACTATAGCAATTTTCATAAAAGAAGGAGAACTAGTCCCACTACCACTTACTGTGATATTTATAGAAGCAGTATTATTAAAGTAAAAAGGATCTAAAGCGCCATCTGTTGGATAAGAAAAAACTCTAAATCCATGCAAACCAGCAACACTAGGAATAAAATTAAATGACCTTGGTATTCTCTGACCAGGATTAATCAAAACACAACAACCACTACCCCCAGTTCCTCCCCTTGGAGTACTAATTTCATTACCAAAAGATACTCTTACAGTATCAGGTCCACTATTTGCTATCACATAATTTACTGTAATTAATTCTCCAATTCTTGGATTAGTTGGATTTACAATAAATGATTCAATTCCAATATCAGCACTTGCTGCAAATACAAAACTACTAAGAATCACAAAAGTCAACAAGTAAATTAATTCTTTCAAATTTAAACACCTTTTATTTAAACTAAAATATTTACTTATAAATTATTTGGTGCCACTATTTAATGTCAATTAAAAATAAAAAAGAAATTTTATTCAACAATTAGTTTTCCTTGCATATCACTATGTCCTGATCCACAGAGAACGCTGCAAAAGAATGTAAATTCTCCTTTCTTATCAGCAGTAAACTCAATAGTTTCTGTTTTTCCAGATTCTAATTTCTTATTAATATTATAGTCACTTATAGCAAATCCATGTGCCACATCTTCACTAGTTATTATTAATTTCACTTTGTCTCCTTGCTTCACTTTAATAATAGATGGTTCAAATTCAAATTTTCTAGCTTTCATATTAATTACTACTTGATTTGCAGTAGTACCAGTATTCATATTATTATTTTCATTCACTTGATTATTACTATTATTATCTTGGTTATTAGAAGTATTAGTTTGTTGTTGACATCCAGAAACTACTAAAGTCATTGCTAATAATACTATTAAAAGATATTTTAACATTTTAAATCCTCCTTAAACTTTTATTATTTTATTTGTTTTTAAATCTTTATATGTACCCATAGTTTCTACGTTTCTAAAAACTAGTGTTCCATCATCAGCTGTATCTCCCACACTACTCCAAATAAAATCAAATTGTGGATAATCCATAGCCTCTTTTGACAATAAAATTGTAGGAATCTTAGTTATTTTATACTTTTGTATTAATTCTTTTCCTTCTTTAGAATTTATATCAATTTTCTCTTCATTTTTTATATACATTTTAATTTTTGCAATAGCTAATTTATGCTTTGTTACATCATAGCATTCTTTGCAATTTTCATCATATAACATAATTAAATTTACTATTCCTTTAATTTCATTAGTTTTTAAATCTAAATAAGGTGGATTTATATTTCTTAATACAAAATAACCATCATTTTCTACAGTTCCAACTTTATCCCAAATATCAGTAATTACTTTATATTTAGATGCTTCTGGACTTAATATTAATGCAGGAATTTTTTCGATTTTATATTTATTTATTAATTTATCTGCTTCAGCAAAACTATATTTTTTTTCATCATTGAATTTTATATTTAAATTTTTAAATTCACTAACTGCTATACTCATATCAATACATTCTTTACAATTTTCATTTTCTATAATTACTAGGTTAATAGAAGGCAAACTTTGATTGCTTAAACCTCTAATTTTATTTACCTCATCATTAGTATATTTCTCCAGCTGATAAATTTGTACAAAATTATAAGAAATTAATAATATGATTATAAGAAAGATAGAATATAAAAAATGTTTATTATTAACAATTTTTAAGTTAATATGATAATTCTCCCTTTTTTTATTACTATTAATGTCCATATCTAATTACTTAAGGTACATTCTGTTATAGAACTTAATCTCGATAAGGATTGAACTCCCACATATTTTTCTGCATTATAAATCCATGTTGGATATCCTTCAACTTGAGCATTAGCACAAGCTTCTTTTTCTTTAGTACATTCTACATAATTTACATATTTAAATGACTTTCCAAACATCTTTTTTTGAGCTTTACAATTAGGACACCAATCTGCCCCATACATTTTAATTCCTTTTTCACTTAAACATTTAGCAAAATCATCATATTGTCCAGGCTTACTATAATAAGAAACTGAGGCATAAACGATAGAAGCTAAAATTATGATGATTATAGAATAAATTATGATTTTTTTACTATGTTTTTTCTTTTCGTGTTTTACTGGCTCTTCTTCCTTTTCTTGATGTGCCATTAATCTTCTTTTATGTTTACTTAAGTATTTATCTTCCATATTATGAAAAACATCCTTGGACACTAGAAGGAACTTCTCTTAAAGACTCTGGAACTTCATTTGAGTTCTGAGTATCTTTTACTATTTGATTACTCTCAAGATTTAAGTCCTTACTAATTTCCTTAATATCATTAAAATTCTTTTTTAAATTATAAATTTGAATAGTTTGAATTACTGTAAAAATTATTAAAAATACAAGTACTCCAAAAATAATAAAGTTTTTCCTCATTTTTAATAAAAAAATAAAAAATTTAAAGCTGTGCGTCAATCACTGCTTTAAATGTCTCAAAAGGATATGCTCCAGCAATTCTAAACTGAACATATTTTCCATCTTCACTTTCAGTATACACTAAAGATTGTCCGTTATCCATTCCTTTTAATGCATCTACGTCAACACTACCTTTCTCTGCAATTACATAAAATCCTGGAGTTCCTGAAATTCCTGCATTAGATCCTTCACTTAAGTCATTATCAATTTCTGCTGTAGTTCCTTTATCTAAACAACTATCAAATTTCTTAGAATCTAACTTTAAGTCTTTAGCAATTTGTTTAAACATGTCAATTGCCTTATCATTACCACTCCATTCTGGATTTTTCTTAAATAATTCATCATGATACTCCCAATACTTATTTTGCTCTAAAGCACAATTTGCAGCTTCAGCAGCTTTTTGAGCTTGTGGATGAATTTGTCTTAATGGATAATCCTTATAAACTAATTTTACCTTTCCAGTTTTAATATATTGTTCTTCTAATTGTGGTAATGTTCCTGTATAAAATCTCTCACAGAAAGGACATTGATAATCGCTATATTCTATAATTGTAATCTTAGCATTTTTATCTCCCCTTACAGGATCATCTCCAATAGATAAAGAAACCTTTGAAGGATTTGTATTCCCTTGTGTTGGTCCAGCAGCAGTTGGATTATTATTGCCTGAGTTGTCTACAACAGCAGCTCCTGTTCCATCATTATTAAATCTAAAACCACTTGTAAATATAGAAATTATTAAAAGTAAGCCTAAAACAGCGCTTAAACCTTGCCATATTGTTACTTTTTTAATTTTAAAAGATTCTTTTTCTGTATTTTCTTCCATCTTAAAATCCCCCTAAAAATTATAAATCAATAACAATTTAACTATTATTTAAAGCTTATGGTAAATAAATTCTACTAAAGTTTAGGAACTTTTATAATTACCAATCTAGCTGTTTTACTTGAATTATGTTGGTGTGGTTCTTTAGTTGGTATAAATAACCAATCTCATTCCTTAACTAAATAGATAATTCCATTAACAATTTCATTATTTACTATTTCTCTACCACAAATAAACTCAACTTCTCCTTCTAAACAATACCATAAATCAGCTTCATTTTCATGAATTTCCGGTAAATTATTCAAAACTTCAGAATATTCTATAATACTTAATGGGATATTATTTTCTTTAGAAAAACTTTTTATAGGCTCTAAATGCTTAGTTTCTTTTGTTACTTTACTCTTTAAACTTTCTTCTATAGTTTCTTTTTTAATTAAAACTGATTTTGGCATAGTCTATTATTATTAAGTGTGTGTATAAATAATACCATAATATATTTTACTACCAATAGTTAAACATAAAATTTATAAGCAAGTTCTATATAGAAGCAGTCTTATAAGGTGATTTATTTAAGGTGACTTGGCATTGGCAATATTTTAATGGTAAAACTCTTGAAGAAAAAGTAGTTTTATCTGATTCTGAAACTAATGCTATAGTAATTTCTATAAATTTTGAAAGATATCCAGAATTGCCAGAAAGTAAAGATAAAGCTCTTGAGCAAATAAGACCTAAAAGAGATCCTTCTCAAATAAATCCTTATTCTATACAAGGAACTTGGAACGGTTTACAATTATCTCCTAAAGAGTCAATAGACGGCTTAGTCTATTTTAAATATGAAGGCTTAAAAGTTGAAGATATAAATTACTTTAAAAACATCTGGAACCTTTTACAATTTGAAACTAATCCCCAACCAAATGGAACAATTACTTTTTCTTATAAATCAACAAGAAGAATTTGTGATTTTGTCCCCAAACTAAAAAAATAAATCCAAAACTTTTATAAACAGAAATTTTTAAAATAGTATAATGAAAAAGAGGTATTTTATTTTAGTAGTTTATCTAATAATTTCTATAATATTCTCAATAAATAGTAATGCTTCATCCCATATTCCATCAAAATATGATTCTTGGAAATACTCAATTTCAAGTGTCTCATTAATTAGTATTATTTCTTTGATAGGTGTTATAACTCTATCAATAAAATCAACAAATTTAAAGAAGATTATACTTTATTTAGTTAGCTTTTCAGCAGGAGCATTATTAGGAGATGTATTTATTCATTTACTTCCAGAAGTTACTTCTCATTATGGATTTACAATTAAAGTTTCAATCTTAATTTTAGTTGGAATTTTAATGTCATTTTTTATAGAAAAAATAATTCATTGGAATCACTGTCACAAGCCCACTAATAAGAAACATATACATCCATTTGCTTATTTAAATTTAATAGGAGATGCATTCCATAACTTAATTGACGGAATAGCAATTGCTTCAAGTTATTTAATAAGCATTCCAGCAGGAATAGCTACAACAATAGCAGTTTTATTCCATGAAATTCCTCAAGAAATAGGAGATTTTGGCATATTAATACATGGAGGATTTTCAAAAGCAAAAGCCTTATTTCTGAATTTTATTACTGCTTTAACAGCAATTCTAGGGGCTATTATAGCCTTATTAATAGGTAATTATGTAGAAAATTTAACTCTATATTTAATCCCAATAGCAGCAGGAAATTTAATTTATATAGCTGCTTCTGATCTAATTCCAGAGCTTCATAAAGAACCCAATATTAAAAAATCAATAGTTCAAAGCTTTATATTTATGTTAGGAATATTAACTATGCTTACCTTAATATTATTAGATTAAAACAAAACTTTAAATACAAACTTTTCTTCTACAATTTATGGCAGTAAGAAGAATTACCATAATAAAAATCAGTAGATTAGAAAATTATAATATAAATGAAGATTTACAATGGTTTTCAAATTCTCTTGGTTTATTTGGAGATAGAGACAAAGAGAAAAGTTGTTTTAGAGTTTTTCTTGAAATATTAAAAGTCTCAAAAGTTCATGCAGGAATTTCAAGCGAACAAATAGCAATAAGGTCTAATTTAACTAGGGCAACTGTAATACATCACATAAATACTCTTATTTCAAAAGGTCTAATAATATCTAAAGATAATAGGTATTTCTTAAGAGTTAAGAATCTAGAAGAATTAGTAGATTTGATTAGATCAGATACAATTGAAGTTCTAAAAGATCTTAAAAAAACTGCTAAAGACTTAGATACTGAGTTAGGATTATAATTCTTTAGAAATCATCTAGATATTAATTGTAATGATCATAAAGGCTTTGACCGTAAACTGTGGTTCTGGCCTTAATACTGTATATAAATGGAGACTTAATTGAACTAATATTAAATAAACTTGGGGTTATGAAAAGAGTAACGCCTTAATGTATAATCTAAAATATGAAAGTATTAGAAATACTTTTAAACTTAAAAAATTATCTTTTACTAATGTATGAATTTACCACCAGAAGTAAAAAAGCTGAAAAGCAATTTTATGAAGTTTTTAATTCTAGAGAAGGTATACGTGAAAAGTTAAAAATGCTAATGATAAATCCTAGAAAGGAATTAAATTCCCATAAACTAAAAGGAAAGTTAGAAGGTAAGTGGAGTTGTTATCTTGGCTGGGACATTAGACTAGTTTACGAAATTGATGATAAAAATAAAGAAATAGTGGTTGTAGCAGCTGGTTCTCATAAAGAAGTTTATGGTTAAATTTTAAGTTTCCAAGTTTTTATACCTTGTTTCTTGGCTTCATCACTTTCTTTAATAGCTTCAACCATTTTTGGATTTCTCAATATACCAACTTCTTCCAAAAGCCCCTCATATTCCTTTCTTGGTATGGTAACCATTTCTTGTGTCATTTTAGTTTAATAAGTGATTATCATTTATAAAACTTTAGTTTTATGTGGGGTATATGTAAAATTAACTAATAGTGGTACTCTAAAATATATTTTAAGTTATTTATATTAACGCTAATTAATTACAAATTAAATAGATTTTCTATGTACTTCATTGGAATTTGTTATCTATAAGCATTACTTAATTTAACAGAGCCTTCCCGCAAGTTAGCTACTGATTTAAAATTAGGACAAAATAAATGGTTAGATTTGATTAAGATAAATAAAGTTTAGCTCTTTGCTATTTTCTAGAGAGTCTCAAAAAATAGATTTAAATAATTTGCTATCTTATAACCTTTAATATCTATTTTAAAAATCAAATGTTGGGGGTTAAAAAATGAGTTTAAGAAGTAAATTAGGATTATCTTTAGCAGGAATTGCATTAACCGCTACTGTAGCTTGTGGACCAAAACCAGAGTTAAATGACCCTTATTTTATCGGTCTTTCCACTTATCAAAATAGATATATAAAACAACCAACAGGAGAGGTAAATCTAGTAAGAAGCCACGAAATAGTAAGTGGATATGGCTCATTTATTTTATCAAGAACTTTTCATGATGTTGATGTAAATGGAAGTATAGATCAATTAGATGAAGAAATTTATAGAGTATCACCCAATGAAAGAGAATTGCAAATCTCAATAACATATGTGAGAGGTAGACAACAACCATTTGTAACTCCACGGTCTGAACCAGATTCTACTGTTACATTATTAGATGCTGATATGCGATTGGATATAGAGTTTAAAAACATGATAAGGTCAGGATTATTTATACCAATTCCAAGTGCAGTTAAAGAAGAGATTTTGTAATCTTTTAATTAGGTTTGAAGATCAAATATAAAATAGTTCTTTTTCTTTTTATTAATATTTTAAATTCAAAGCGTCGTAGAAAGGCTTATAAATCTTTTTGAAATTATAAAATTACCCGTTAAAACTACAGCAAGTAGGAGGGTTATTATGAACAAGAAACTTATTTTAGAAGCATTAAAGAAGTTAAGGGAAGTTAATGTTGAAAGGAAATTTCGCCAAAAAGTATATAAATAAGTAAACACACATAAATAAGTAAAATGACCAACGTAACACTAGCGGTTCCGGAAGATCTGCACAAAATTATGCAAAAACACAAAGACATTAAATGGAGCGAGGTAGCTCGTCAAGCCATATGGGAAAAAGCGCGGAAGCTTGAACTTATGGATAAACTCCTGGCCAAAAGTACATTGACAGAAGAAGATGCACTCAAAATAGGCCGCAAAATCAAGCACGGAATTGCTAAAAAACACGACTTGGTCAAATGAAGATTCTTGTTGATGCAAACAGGATTGTTGCTGCTTTGATGAAGCAGAGTACAACAAGAGATATCTTACTTGACGAGGCATTTGAATTTGTTACACCGGATTATTCTATTTCTGAGGTTGAGGAACACAGAGATGAATTACAACAAAGACTTAAATTAACAAGAGAGGAGTTTGATGTTTTACTTGCGCTTCTTTTTGAGCGCATAACTGTTCTTCCAAAATATGCATACAATGATCTCATTAACGAATGCAAGGAAGCCATCGAAGATATTGATGACGTGCCATATCTTGCAGCATGTTTGGCAAGTAAATGTCTGGGCATTTGGTCACATGATCCGCATGTTCTGAAACAGAAAAAAGTAAGTGTGTTTACGAATATCAACATGCTGAGGATGTCGAAGTCGGCGAAATCGGATTGAATATTATACAACTTCATAGAAAATCTTAAATATTATAACACATCATCAAAAAATAGTTCTAATCATGAATTAAGGAGATAAAAATGGTAAAAATAGGAGAAAAAGCACCTGAATTTACAACAGAAGCATTTCACAATAACGAAATTAAAAAAATTAGTCTAAAAGATTATAAAGGAAAATGGGTAGTTTTAATGTTTTATCCAGGAGATTTCACATTTATTTGTCCAACAGAATTATACGAAGTAGCTTCTATGTATGATAAATTTAAAGAACTAGGGGCAGAAGTTCTTAGTATTTCTACAGATAGTGTTCATGTTCATAAAGCATGGTCTGACACATCAAAAGCAGTAAGTAATGTAAAATTTCCAATGTTATCAGATAAAAATGGAAATATATCAAGATCTTATAATTCATATATAGAAGATGAAGGAGTATCTTTAAGAGGCACTTTTATTATAGATCCAGAAGGAATTTTAAAAACTATTGAAATTCATGATAATTCAATTGGAAGAAATGCTAATGAATTATACAGAATATTACAAGCAGCTAAATATGTTTCTCAAAATAAAGGTCAAGTTTGTCCAGCTTCTTGGGCTCCGGGAAAAGAAACATTAAGACCAGGTCTAGACTTAGTTGGAAAAATATAATTAATTACACTAATAATGATAGTAATGAAATTTGGTGGATCTTCTGTGGATTCACCTAATAAAATTAAAACAATAGAAGAAATTGTTAGAAGAGAACTTGCTAGAAAACCAATAATAGTTGTTTCTGCTTTAAGAGGAGTTACAAGTGAATTACATGAATTAGCAAGAACTTCATATCAAGGTACATATCCATCAACAGGCTATGTAGCTTTAAGACATTATGAACTCATACGTAATTTAGGATTAGACCTTTCAATTTCTCCAGAAATATCAGAATTAGGGGATTGTCTTAAAACAAGAAACCTTCCTCATTTACAATATATTGATCAAGTCATGTCATTAGGTGAAAGAATCTCAATAAAAATAGTTGCAGCTTATTTAAGAAGTAAAGGCTTAAATGCACAAGCTTTTAATTCATATGACTTAGGACTTGTAACAAATTCAAATTTTTCATCTGCTGAATTTTTACCAGAATCATTACCAGCAATAAATTCTTCAATAAGTAGCCTTGATTGCATACCAATAATTACTGGTTTTATTGCAAAAGACAAAAAAGGTAATATAACTACACTTGGTAGAAATAAATCTGATTATAGTGCTGCAATTTTTGCTAGAGCAATAGAAGCTGAGGAGCTACAAATTTGGACTGATGTAAATGGGATTCTAACTGCAAATCCAGAAATTGTTCCAAGCGCAAGAACTATAGCAAATCTCTCATATGCAGAAGCTAAAGAATTAGCATTTTTTGGAGCAAAAGTATTACATCCTAATGCAATTGAACCTGCTGAAGAAAGGAATATTCCAATCAGAGTCTTAAATACTCTAGATAGAAATAATCCAGGTTCAACCATATCAATAAAATCACCTAGAAATGGAGTTAAAGGTATAACAAGTAAATCAAATGTAATTATTGTTAATAATAGATCAGGAAGTATGATAGATTCACATGGTCATTTAGCAGATACATTTAATTCCTTCAGCAAATATGGAAAATCAGTTGATGCAGTAGCTACCTCAAATATTACAATTTCAGGAACTGTTTATGATTGGCAAAAACTGGAGGAAATCATAAAGGAAATTTCTCAAAGAGGAAAAGTTACATTATATCAAGGTCTTTGTCAAATTTGCGTGGTAGGAGACGGAATTGATGAAACACCTGGAATTCAAGGAAGAGTTTTTGGTACTTTGCCAGATATTATAGTAAAAATGATAAGTCAAGCGGCAGATTCTTCAAATATTACATTTTTAGTTGATGCCGATCATGAACACGAAGTAGTTAGAAGACTACATAGAGAATTCATTGAAAATTATCCTATATGAATTATTCCTTTTCCATATAATATTAAAAGAATTCCTAATGCTATCATAACAAATCCAGTAAATAATCTCATCCATTTCTTTTGCGAATCTTTCCATTTTTGTATTTTCTTTGCACTTAATCCAAAATAAACTAATAATAGAATTACTAATAAAGGCAATATAAATATAAAATTATAAACTAATAAGTAAATAACAGTTTGTGCTTGAAATCCTTTTGTAGCTAATAAAGTTGTAATTGCTAAATAAGGACCACCTGTACATGGAAGTTCAACAGCTGCAACAAAAATTCCTAAAATAATAGCACTAGGAACACTTATTTTCTTCATCATCTCTTTTATTTGTTCAGCTCTTCTAGCAGGAATTCTTAAAGAAATTCCTTTTCCATACCAAAAGAAATCTTTAGCTTCAATTAATCCCAAAACTATAACAACAATTCCAACAACAACACTTAAAGTCTCAGCTAAATTAAATCTTTGAATAAATAATAATAAACCAATTCCAGCTAAGAAATAAGTAATATAAACAGCAGTAATATAAATTAGTCCTGTAACTAACATCATATGTCTTCTTTTTTGTTTGGATAAAGCAAGTAATGTAGTAATTAGCAAAATTAGAACTCCTATTGCGCATGGATTTATACTATCAATTAAAGCTGTTGTAATAACAGCAGCCCAAGTTATATCAATAGCCATTTTAAATTTGGCAGCCTGCTTTTTCAGCCAAATTATTTAATTCCTGAACTCCAATTAGTCTAGTTCCATCAGGAAATTCCCAATCAGGATACTTCTCTACTTTTTTGTCTAAACATAATTGTGGCTGTCCTTCCATACCCCTACAGGCCATAGGTAAATTTCCCTTTTCATTTTTAACACATTTAGGATCACATTCAATATAAACTCCTCTTTCGTAAATTATATTATATGAACTTCCAAACATATCTTTTTGCCTTGCACAATTTGGACACCAATATGCCCCATATTCCTTAACATTTTTATCAGCCAAACAATTAGCTAAATTATCATAATTAACTTTTTCTTTATTACATCCACTAACTATTATTAAGCTAATAATCGCTAAAATAGTTAATAAACTAGTTGTTTTAGCAAAATTCACATACATTTTTCTTACTAGATGACTTTTTTACCTCTTTTTTCTTTTTAATTGGTTTCATATTTTTAAATTATTTATTTAACTTTATATTTTTTTCTATTTTACCATCTTTTTTATATAAAATAATACTTAAAATTAATATTATTGTAATAAAAGTTGCAGAAATTAAACAAAATATACACCAAGCAAATATAACAAAAGCTTCAAGAAAAGTTAAATATAAACTAAATATAAATGAAACTATAGATAAAATAAGGATATACTTAGTAATTTTCTTTTCTTTAACTAAATTACCTTTCTTTTTCATGGCTATAATTTTTTCAAAAGATAATATAAAAAATAGTAAATATCCAATAAAACCAAAAATTGCAACAGGAATTCCTAATATTTCAGCATAACTACTTTTATTTACTATATCACAATTAAATTTTTCATTAAAATTACAAAAAGTGCTTAACTCAGGTTTAAAATGTAAATAAGTTAAATAAATTGTTAAAGGCATTCCTAATAAACTTAGAATTAGAATAAATAATATTAAAGACCTCTTAGACATGATTATATGTTAAAATTAATGATTTATAAAACTTTCTAGGTATTATTTCTTATTTTAGAATCTTATAAAATAACAGAAAATCTTATAAAATAACAGAATTTCTTAATAAAAGAAAAAAGGGGTATGAAATGGGTATTGCTTATGTTCCTGGATTAGTTTGGATTGCTGCTTTATTTTTCATAGGAATAGTTATCTCATTAGTATCTCAAAAATTAAAAATTCCAGATATTATATTATTACTCCTAGTAGGTATAATTTTAAGTATAAAAGGATACACAATAAGTAATTTTTTTCCAGAAAGTTACTTATTAGCATTTACAGTCTTTGCATTAATTTTAATAGTTTTTGACAGCGCATCAAATTTAAAAATTTCAGAAGTCCTTGACATCTCCCCTATAGCTGTAAAATTATCAGTAGTCTTTCTTTTATTAAATGTATTAATTCTTACATTCTTTACTCAATTAATATTCTTTAATATTAAAGATTTTAGTACTATATACATATCAGTTGTATTCTCAGCAATAATGGCAGGAACAAGCCCAGAAGTTCTTTCTTCATTCACTTCAGTAGCCAAACATAAAGTCCTAGATATACTTTCATTTGAATCAATTATTAATGATCCAATTACACTAATATTTCCAATAATAATATTTAATGTCTATACGGGTGCATTAAAAACTAATAGTATTGTAAATTCATTTATTCAACAAGTTTTATTAGGAGTCTTATTTGGATTTATGATAGGATATGTTGCATTTAATTTACTAAGACTAATTTATTCTAATGAAGACAATATAAGCCCATTAATCTTAGTTGCATTATCTCTTGGAACTTTTGTATTAGCAGAAGAACTTAATGGAGATGGAATACTAGCAGTAACTACCTTAGCTATAATGTTTGCTAATGCTCCAATAAGAGAAAAATTCGAACTTCAAAAATTCAGTAATATATTTGCAAATTTTCTACGAGTAGTCTTATTTATTTTATTAGGTTTAATAATTAAACTTCAATTTAGCCTTGATTTTATTATTAATAGCTTAGCTTTATTCTTCATATTATTATTAATAAGATTTCTATCAGTAGAGTTAGTCTGTGCAAAATCAAACTTTACCTTAAGAGAAAAAATATTCATGACATTAAACATTCCTAAAGGTATCACAACAGCAATTCTTTTAATTATAATAAGTACTTTATTCTTAGCAGAAGATCAAATTCTAAACTTAGGGTTAATCTTCATTATTTACAGCATAATTTTAGGGTCAATTTCAATTAAGTTTGCAAACTCGTGGCTTAATATCAATAGACCAAAATTAGAAGATATAAAATCGAAACCACTAAAATGACCAAAGAAAATTTTCATGCTTTAACAATTGATGAATCATTAAAAAATTTAAATTGTTCAAAAAATGGATTAACAACTAAAGAAGTAAATAAAAGACTAAGTATACATGGGGAAAATATATTAAAAGAGAAAAAGAAAACATCAAAGATAACTATTTTCCTTAATCAATTTAAAAACTTTATAGTAATATTATTAATAATAGCCACAATAATATCTTTAATTTTAGGAGAAACTTTAGATGCTACTGTTATCTTAATAGTTGTAATTTTCAATGCTATTTTTGGTTTTATTCAAGAATATAAAGCAGAAAAGGCAATAGAAGAATTAAGAAAATTATCTAATCCAGTAGTTATTGTAATTAGAGATAACAAAGAAATAAAAATTCCTTCCACACAATTAGTTCCTGGAGACATAATATTATTACAAACAGGAGATAAAATATCAGCAGATTCTAGATTAATAGAATCTTTTTCATTACAAACACAAGAAGCTAGCTTAACCGGAGAAAGCACTCCAGTAACTAAAAAAACAGATATTTTAGAAGAAAACACAATTGTTGCAAACAGAAAAAATATAGTTTTTTCAGGCACAACTATAGTAAATGGAAGAGGAAAAGCCCTGGTTTATGCAACAGGAATGTCTACTCAAATAGGAAAAATAGCAAAATTAATTGATGAAGTTATTGATGAACCTACACCATTACAAAAAAAGCTAAAAAAATTAGGAGAATTTCTAGGGATAATTTCTTTATCTATATGTTCAATAGTATTTGTACTTTTATTATTAACAAATATGAGTATAATTGATAGTTTAATTATTGCAGTAAGTTTAGCAGTCGCAGCAATTCCAGAAGGCTTACCAGCAGTAGTTACAATTTCTCTAGCATTAGGAATTCAAAGGATGGTCAAAAAAAATGCTTTAATAAGAAAACTTCCTTCAGTAGAAACTCTTGGATGTACAACATTAATTGCAAGTGATAAAACAGGAACTATAACAAAAAATGAAATGATGGTAGAACAAATATATACAGATAAAAAACTTATTTCTGTTACTGGTTCAGGTTACAATCCATTTGGAAGTTTTATATTTAATAAAAAACACTTCAAATCAAGTTCATTAGATTTATTGCTTAAAATTGGAATTCTTTGTAATGATGCTTCATTAAAATTTGATAAGAGATATGATATATTTGGTGATCCTACAGAAGGTTCATTAATTGTCAGTGCTTCAAAATATGGTATAAATAAAGCTAAATTAGATAAATTATATCCAAGAATTTTTGAAATTCCATTTGATCCTTCTCGAAAAAGAATGACAACAATAAATAAAACTAGAAACTCAAAAATTGCTTGTGTTAAAGGAGCTCCAGATATAATAATTAAGTTTTGTTCTTATATTAATGAAAATGGAAAAGTAAGAAAATTAACTCCTAAAGACATTGATTCAATAATAGCAGCAAATGAAGAAATGACAAATAACGCTTTAAGAGTTCTTGGTTTTGCATATAAAGACTTTAAAAATGAATATCGTGAAAGCGACTTAATTTTTATTGGTCTACAAGGAATGATTGATCCTCCCAGATCTAATGTAAAAAATGAAATTAAAAAATGCCAAGAAGCAAGTATACAGGTAAAAATGATAACAGGAGATCACAAAAATACTGCTTGTGCTATAGCAAAACAAATTGGCATGGGTACTAAAGTTATAACAGGAGAAGAACTAGATAAAATCAAAGATAAAGATTTTGATAATATAATAATAAATTATGATATTTTTGCAAGAGTAAACCCAGAACATAAAATAAAAATTGTTTCTGCCTTTAAAAACAAAGGCCATATTGTAGCTGTAACAGGAGATGGAGTTAATGATGCCCCTGCCTTAAAAAAGGCAGATATTGGGGTTGCTATGGGAATTACAGGAACAGATGTTGCAAAAGAAAGCAGTGATATGATTTTATTAGATGATAATTTTAATAGTGTTGTAGCAGCAGTAGAAGAAGGCCGAGGCATATATGATAATATTCAAAAATTTGTTAATTATTTACTTTCATCAAACATAGCAGAAGTTCTTATAATTACTATTGCTTTAGCAATAGGCCTTCCATTGCCTTTAGTAGCAATTCAATTACTTTGGTTAAATCTAGTTACTGATGGGTTACCAGCACTAGCTATAGGAGTAGATCCTCCTGAAGAAGGTATTATGAAGAGAAAACCTAGAAATACAAAGCAAGGTATAATAACAAAAAATTTATTAGTAACTATGCTTTCTATGTCATTAATAATAACAACTACTATTTTATTAATATTTAATTATTATATAAAAAATTATCCAATAAAAGCTACAACAATTGCATTTACAGCATTAGTAATATTTGAACTAGCAAGACTTTTAACAATAAGGTCACAATATAAACTTAAATTCTTCTCAAATATATGGTTATTCTTAGCAATATTTACATCATTTTTACTGCAAATAATGGTAGTTTATACACCATTAAATAAATATTTTGATACAGTTCCTTTAGGTTCTTTTGATTGGTTATTAATATTAATTGGTTCTTTAATTATCTTTGTAACAGGTAGATTAATAGCTTACATAACTAAAATATCAATTGATGATACTCATTAATTAGTGTGGAGGGGAAAAGAGGTGTTATTTAAGAGAAAAAAGAAAACCTTCCATCTCACCATAATGAACATCAACAATAGAAAATCACTAGTTTTTACCTAAATATATAATATCCTTGTTTTATATAAAGATTTTTAATTACTTAATAGTTTTAATTCAACAACTTAGGTAATAGCAATCTTTAAAAAAAGCGTATTTTTAGTATTAACATGGAAAATTTAACTGAAAAAAGGCTCCAGAAGTATATTGATATTACTCAAGAGGCATTAGAAAAAGTTAATATTACATTAAAAGATAAAGATTTAAGAATGAAAGCTGAACAATTACTAATATTATCAAAATGCTATTATGATGATGCATTATATTTCAAGAAAAAAGGCGACTTAGTTAATGCATTTGCTGCAATTAACTATTCTCATGCTTTCCTAGATACAGGAGCTATATTAAAACTATTTAATGTAAAAGATTCAAGGTTATTTATGGTTGATGATTAATGAAATATGTGATATCTCTAGGTGGCTCAGTTATAGTCCCAAATGATATTGATATTAATTATTTAAAAAAATTTAATGAAATAATTAAAAAATATTCAAGAAATAATAAGTTTATAATAATTACTGGTGGAGGTTCAATAGCAAGAAAATACATTAAACCTCTAAAAAAAGCCCATTTAGATGTAAAAACTATAGGCTTAATTGGGATTGCAACAACAAGATTAAACGCTGATTTAGTTAAATCTATAATGAAAATAAAAACAAATCCAAGAAATAATAAAGATATAATTAATTTAATAAAGAAAGATAGTATTGTAGTTACAGGAGCTTTAAATTTTCTACCAGATACTACAACAGATGGAATTTGTGCACAAATAGCACATGAAATTAAAGCAGACTTATTTATTAATATTACAAATATTAAAGGTTTATTTGATAAAAATCCTTTAGTTTATAAAGATGCAAAGTTCATCAGCAAAATCTCATTTGATAATTTTGATAAAATGGTTAATAAAATGAAATTTCGATCAGGTCAACATTATATTCTAGATCAAAAAGCGGCCCAGATAATTAAAAAATATAAAATTAAAACTATTATAATAGGAAATAATATTAAAAATCTTAATAATATTCTTTCTAAAAAGAAATTCATTGGAACTGTTATTAATTACTAATTCTTCTTAGATCTTATTTCGTTGTCAAGAAAAGTATCAACAATTTTAATTACATTTTGCATATTATGTAACCTCTGAGGATTCCATGTTGCAGAAGCTTCAACTTTCCTACTAATAGCATTCCTTAAAATTATTTCTAAATTAAATTTTCCATCATCTAAAACCTCTCTTAGTAAACCATCCATATGAATAGTTAGCACAGGACCATTTCCAGGTTTCATAGCAAATTCCACAAAATACCTATCACTTCCCTTAAATGCCACGTTTAAAGGTTCAGCTTGACTACTATCCATAGGAAAATACTTCCCACCAGGCGTCAAACATACTACCCCAGTACCTGGCCTTTCATTTCCTGCTTCATTGTATAATCTGCCTTCAGGAGTAGATCTTAAATAATTCAACAACTCATACATGCTCCTGCTTAATATAGCATAATTATCATCAACCATAACCCTAATTATAGCTCACTAAATTTATAAATCTTTGCTTTTTTACTATTGTATAATAGTTATTAAATTAACAAATTTTAAAACTAACAATTACTAGATATAAATTATGCAAACTATTATAATAGTCACAGGAACTCCTTGTACTGGAAAAACAACCATAGCTAAAAAAATTGCATCTCTTCTTAAATTTAAATACATTGATGTAAATAGATTAATTAAAACCAACAAAATTCATGATAAATATGATAAAAAAAGTGACTCTTTAATTGTAGATATTAAAAAACTAAATAGAATTCTAGAAACTTTAATAAAAAAATCAAAGCAAAATCTAATAATAGATTCACATTTATCTCATTATTTACCAAATAAAATAATAAATTTATGTATTGTTACTAAATGTGATATAAAAATTTTAAAGAAAAGACTGAAAAAAAGAAAATATAATGAAGAAAAAATTAGGGAAAATTTAGATTCAGAAATTCTTGATATTTGTCTAAATGAAGCAATAGAAAATAATCATAATATTATAATTATGGACACATCAAGAAAAATTAACTATAAAGAATTAATTAAAAATATTCATTGACCAAATCTTCTTTGTCTTTTATTAAATTCTTCAACAGCACTAATTAAATCATGTTTTTCAAATTCAGGCCACATTTTATCAAAGAAAATAAATTCTGCATAGCTTCCTTGCCATAATAAAAACCCGCTCAGCCTCTTCTCTCCGCCAGTCCTAATTATTAAATCTGGTTCACTTGTCAAATAAAGATTCTTACTAAAAACCTCTTCATTAATCTCGTCAACAGAAATCTCTCCATTTTTTATGTTATTACCTAGTTTCTTTACTGCATCAATTATTTCTGCCCTTCCAGAATAAGCCATTGCAAAATTAATATTATAACTAGTATATTTCTTAGTTTTTTCCTCAATTCTTTTCATTACATCTTGTAGTTCTTGGTTAAATTTCCATGTTCTTCCAATAAATCTTATTCTAATTTTATTTTCATCAATTCTAGGATCTTTTTCTAATCTTTCAAATTCATGATAAAAAACATTCATTAAATAATCAAACTCTTCTTTTGGTCTATTAAAGTTTTCAAGAGAAAATGCATATAATGTCAATTCCTTAATATTAAGATCTTTACACCAATCAAATAATTGTTCTACCTTTTTTGCACCCCATTCATGACCCATCCAAGGTTTTAACATTAATTTCTTAGCAAATCTCCTATTTCCATCAATTATGATTCCAATATGTCTTGGCACTTTATTTTCTTTCATAAGACTTCAAAATTAATGAATTAATATTTATTAAAAAGCTTTCTATATAGTAATTAATAGTACTTGTAAGTACTTTTTCTCTTTACTATTATGATAAAGGCTCTTGATGCTAGAATTCTAGGGGTTAAGATAAAGAAAAAATTGCAAAAAATTAAAAGAAATAGTTTAATATATATACAAAAATAATTATAACGATGAAAATGTAAATTTGTAACATATTATACTAATAAGTAATGACATTTTAAGTCAATTAATAGTCGATAAAGAATTTATTTAAGTTATTAGTTATTAATAAATAGTAACAAATAGAAACATTTATAAATAAGTTCATTACTTAAAAGTTGTATCAAAATAAAGATCATTCCGGAGTTGATAAAAAATGAAAGGAATTAACGAATATTTCAAAGCATTAAGAAAACCAGTTTGTATATCATTAATAGGTGCGATTTCTACATTATCACCTTTAGAAGTTTTTGCAGCCCAAAACCAAAGCAGAGTAGATTCTGTAAAAGTTTACGATTCAAAATTCGGCTCATTACAATATTCAAGTCCTGGTGATACACTTCCAGAACTTACTTTATATGGAGTTCCAGTTATTGCAGATAGCACAAGACATGATTTTACAGTACCTGGTAGCACAACACACATAGGACCCTTTCCAAAAGGCTATAATCCTCTAAAACCTCATCAAAGATCTGAAAGTTTAACAGATAAATGGGGCAGATTTATTGATGGTATATTTGATAAAGATAAAGAACAAACAATCAACCCAAAAGAGGTTAGAGTAACTCCATATGTACCTCTTCATCCTAGTGTACCTCAACCAACTGCAGAAACAAATAAAGTTACCACATCACAAAAACCAACTACCACAACTAAACCATCAAAATCATCTGTATTATCTCAAACTAGAGATGAACAAGAAGCTCTAATTTTAGCTTGGGATGATCACTCATTTATGGATTCAAGCGGTCCAATTGTAGAAAGATCTTATACGTTATTTCCTAATGAAATATTTGATACTACAGAAATACCAGTAACAATTAACGGTATTGTTTACTCTGATAATACACAACTACCACAAGGATACAAATTTGAAGTAAACGTAGGAAAAGCATCAGAATTTATTGAAGATATAGCAAGATTTGTACAAAATTCAACTGATTTATATACAAATAGATCAAAACCACATATTACTTCTCAAAGAAGTAACTTTGCTCAAGACTTAAGAAGAGATGAACAATCTTCTAATTTAATACCAGAAGATTATAAAAATCTGCAACAAGCACTTGAGGATAGAATTCTAACACCACAAGAACTAAATTCTTTAGCACCTGGACCTTATGGGTTATATTATCATTTAATTAATCCAAATGGGAAAAATATTGCAAGCGCAGTTCAAGTAATCAAAGTAAAACCATATCAAGTTACAGCAAAACCAGATACTGTTAAAGTAGAAATTCCAGTACAACTACCTTGTCCTAAAATAGAGCAAGATAGATCTTTAGAAAGGGCAGTTCAAGACATTAATGTTCAAAGAGAAGAAAGAAAAGGAAGTAATACTTGGAAATGGGTTGCTGGAATTGGCGCAGGTGCTGTTATAGGTTATTTAATTTATCAAGCAACTAATGATGATATTAATATTACAATAAATAACGAAAATAATCAACAATTACCACCAGGATGGGGTCATGACAGAGATGATCCACATGATGGAGTAGAAAATCCATAAATCTTAGGAGTATTAAAAATGAAATTATTTAAAAAATCACTTTTTTTAATTGCACTATTTATATTCTTTAATATATATATTACAGTAGCTATTGCTGGAAACATAGAAAATGATTATTTCTTTGAAAGAGGAACTAATATTTCATTAAATAATGTTAGAGGCCTAGTTTATGTTTGTAAAGATGATAATTGTAATGAAGTTGACTTAACAAATAATGGAAGATTTGACCAAAATTCAGGAAATACAAACAAAATTTCAATAGAATTTCTAGGAACAAGAAATCCAACAAGATATGCAGAATATTTCTATAAAAAAGGATATTTACCATTAGAAACCACAGTCTCAGATTATGGTACAGGTCATGAAGTAAGTTATGATAATCATTTTGGCAAATTAAACTATTGCAGCAGTCATATTGATAATTTCTATGTAGTTAATGAAGTAAGACCAAATGAACCTTTACAAATTGATGTCCAAGCCAGCCTAGGAGCAGATACATATAGTGCATTTTCAAGACCTAATAAAAGACCATATTTTATCCCACCAGACCAAAGTATTAGAGATGAATATTACTCAGCTAAAACACAATTAAATTTAAGAATTATAAATCAAGATAATAGACTTGTTTTTGAACAAAATAAATTATTAAACTTATACCTAGATGAAAAAGAATCTGTTCAATTTTCATGGACTCCAACAATTCCAGGAAGATATAGAGCTGAATTAATTTCTACAGTAACAGATGATCAATGTAATCAAGAAAATGACATTCCCCAACAAGTAGCTAAAGAATTTAAAGTTCTTGAAGATCAATCAAACCTAAGCTGTTATACTTTACTAAATCAAATAACATTTAGCGATCCTCATCCTGTTGAAAATCAGCCCATAAAAATATTTGTTGAAAAAATAAGTAACTTTAGAGACAATAACCAAAGACTTTATCCAGTTCAAACAGATACTAGATTAAGAATATTTAAAGATGGAAACTTAGTTCATGAAGAAACTAAAATACTTCCAGCAAATCAAAATCCTGATCAGTCAACAGAACATGAATATAATTGGACAACTCCATCAGATGGATTATTTAATATTATAATTGATGGAGAAGCAGAAGATCCTAGATGTAATAACATTGAAAATATATCTGATCATATAGAAACAAATTTACTTGTTAAGAAAAGTAATGTAAATCCACAATTTGATTTAGATATACTACCAATTAATGATTTATCAATTTTTGAAAATACAAATGCACAATTTACAGTTAATGTTAATTATAATGGAAATAGAAATTTAATATATAATATTGAAGAATTACCAAATGGAGCTAATTTTGAGAATAATGTATTTTCATGGACTCCCGATTATGATACAATAACCCATAATAATATCTTTAATCAATTGAGAAATATTATAGGAATTCCATTAAAAAAAGACTTTGAATTAGAATTTAAAGTTACAGATGGAGTTTTAGCAGACACTGAAAAAGTAATAATTACTGTAATAGATAAAAATAGAAAACCAGAGATTTCAAATGTTAGAGATATAGAAGTAACAGAAGGAGACCCAATAAATGCAAATAAAATATTCATATTTTCTGATCCAGATAATGATACTTTAAAAATTACATATACTGCTCCATTAAATAATAATGGAGAATGGTTAACAAAAGTGGGAGATGCTGGATTATATAATATCCAAGTAAGAGCTGAAGACAAATTTAATGGAAATGATAAAGAAACATTTAGAATTATAGTACATGAATTAGCTCAAAATAATAATGCTCCTATATTAGATTATATTAGTGATAAAAGAGTAAAGGAAGGAAATTCTTTAATATTTTCAATTAATGCTAAAGATCCAGATAATGATAAATTATATTTTAGAGTTAATATAGATCCAAGAGCTATTGGGGCTACATTTAATGAAGAAACTAAAGTATTTACTTGGCACACAAGAAAAGGACAAAAAGGAACTTATGAAGTAGAATTTTTTGTGACTGATGGATCGCATGAAGATTCTCAAATTGTAAAAATATATGTTTTTGATGAAGAACTTCAAGTAGATTTAGAAAACTCAGAAAGTCATAAATTCTCAGTTTCTAGCTTAATTATAGAAAATACTGAAGTAAAGCAAGGAAATAACTTAGAAGTATTTGTAAGAGTCAGAAATTATGGAACTGTACAAGATAAAGTAACTCTTAGATTAGAAATTAAAGAACTAGGGATTAGAGAAACTAAGACATTTTCAATAGATGCCAAAACAGGCAAATTAAAGGTCTTTAGTATACTTATTCCAAAAGATTCACCAAAAGGTAATTACATTTTAGAAGCTAAAGCCTTCAATAATTACTGGCATAGTACTAGAAATGCTGAATTTTCAATAATTTAAACTGCTGCCAACCACTGTAGAGTAATTACTACCAAAAAGTTTATATATAAGTAATAACTCCATAATGGCAACATAATTACCAATAATAGGGGGGTATTAAAAATGAAGAACATATTAGCATTGTTCAGTGCATTAATTTTGATGATATCAACTTTAGTGCCTGGAATAGTCGCAACAGAATCTGATGGTTACAGAATTAACAGTGTAGAAGTAGATGGTGTAACAGTCTTCGAGAAGGGAGTACCAACAGGTGCCAAAATAAATGTAGAGAGAGGAGAAACTTCAATAATCGAAGTGGTAATTGAAGGAAATCCAGATTTACAAGAAGAAATTGACGACGTAACAGTAGAAGCAAAAATATTTGGTTATGAACATGGAAGTATTTCAGATGAAACTTCAATATTTACAGTTCAACCTGGTGTAACCTACAGAAAAGTTCTAAGGTTAGAAATTCCAGAAGATTTTGAACCAACTCAAGATGGTAAGACTTTAAGAATTACAGTAAGTGATAATGACAATAGTGTTTCACAAAACTTTAGAGTCTTTGTTTCTGAAGTAAGACATAGATTAAACATACTTGATGTTATCTTTAATCCTGGATTACAAGTAGAATCAGGTTCAAACCTATTCTCAATTGTAAGAATTGAAAATCTAGGAGAAAAGAAAGAAGAGAATATTAAAGTATCTATGAGCATTTCAGAATTAGGTTTAAGTAATAGTGTCTTCATTGACGAACTAGTTAATGACAGAACAGAAAATGATAGAACAAGAACTAGAAACGATAATGAAGAAAGTTCAGCCTCATCTGATGAGTTATTCTTAAGATTACCTAAGAATGCTAAAGGAGAGTATGAATTAAAAATCTCAGTTGACTACAACAGAGGAAATTCTGTTGAAGAAAAAACTTACATATTATTAGTAAGTCCTTCAAAAGAGCCAACAACTGGAGAAACTCCAAGTGAAGTTTCTACTGTAGTAACTGTTGACACTACAAAACAAGAAGTTGAACAAGGCAAAGGAGCTGTATTTAAGTTCATGTTTGCCAATCTTGGAGATGCTTCTAAAACTTATACTTTAGATGTAACTGGAGTAAATGACTTCGGAACATATAGAGTAGATCCTCAATCTGTTACAGTAGCTAAAGACCAAACTGGTGAATTAGCCTTATTTGTAGCAGCTGATGAAGATGCATCAAAGGGAGTAAAAAACTTCAATGTTAAAGTAATGGAAGACACAAAGGTAATAAAACAAGCAAGTCTTTCTGTTGACGTAAAAGAGTCAAAAGCTGTAGCTGATCCATGGTCTAATATTAGAACTGGATTAGAAGTAGGATTCTTTATCTTACTAATAATCTTAGTAATACTTGGACTTGTAATAGCTGCAAGAAGAATGGGCAGAAAAGACAATCTTGAAGAACCTTCAAACGGAACTCAAAGTTATTACTAAATAACTTTTTTCTTTCTTTTTTATTTAATTTTTTTCAATAAATTTAAATACTAATTAATTTCTAAACTACACATGCAAAGAGGTGTTTTAATAACAAACTCCCTAAGATTAGTAATAGTCTCATTAGTAATTTATATTTTACTTACTTTTTTTGTAATTCCTTATTCTTACGCTGGTATTTTTGAAGTTAATACAAGAAATATATATAATTTAACAATATTACTCTATAGTTTCTTTATTTCTTTATTTGTAAATGTTATACTTTTTAAATCTGATAAAAAGAGAAAGTGGTTCTTTGAATAAAAATTTTTGAGTATATACTTTTAACTACAATAATCTATTTAAATTAAACACGTCTCTTAAAAGTGACTATAAAATGATTTGTATTGGCAGTGATAAAAAGAGATTGATTTATCTTCTACTAATAATTGTATTTAGTAGCTCAGTATTAGCTGCAGAAAATTATAAAGTTTTTTCTGGAGAAGATATTTCAGTTTGTCCAGGTACAACAGCTTTAATAACAGATAAAGTACAAAACACAATTAATAATCCAATAACTTTAACTATAGCTTCTTCTGGAAGTGCAAGTGGTTTTTCTACAATTATTCCTAATGGCTTAGTTCTTCAAGCAAATTCTATGAAAACAATTTATAGTTATATTAGTCCAAGAACTACCACTCAAACAGGTATTTATAATTTAGCTTTAAACATAGATAATAATGGAAACACAGAAAAAATAGAACATAAAATCAATGTAAAAAACTGCTATGACTTTGAAATTAAAGCTCTTAGAGATTTTGAAAATGTTTGCCCATCAGAAAATACTCAAGTAAGATTTGAATTAAAAAACCTAGGTAATTATGATGAAACTTATACAATAGAAGCTGAAGGAGCAATTAAAGACTGGGTTTCATTAAGCTCTGATTTTATATCTCTTAAAAAAGATGAAAGTAAAATAATAACAGCTTTTATTACTGCTCAAAGTAATGCAGAAGGTCAATATTTCTTTACATTAGTTGTTAAAAGTCAAACAACAGACACTGTAAAAGTTGCAGAATCAAGCATTATTGTAAATCCATGTTATACCTTTAATGTGCAAACAGATGAAACCTTAATAAATATGTGTGAAAGATCTCTTGAAGAAATTGATTTAAAATTAATAAATAAAGGAAGTACAACTAATACATATAAATTAAGTTTAGAAGGCCCATTATGGGCTAATTTAAATAAAAATCAAATAACATTAAATAAAAATGCTGAATCAAACTTCAAAATTCTTTTAAATCCTGATTTAGGAGTTCAAGGAAACTTTAAAATAGACTTAAAAATATTAACAGAAAAAGGAGCTCTTCAAGGACTTACTTCCTATAATGTTAATGTAAAAAAGTGTTATGATGTTGCTTTAGATATAGAAAAAGACTCAGATATTATCTGTAATTCATTATCAAATGACTACTCTATTAATATAAAAAATATAGGGGAAGTAGATTCTGAGTATATATTAAGTATTGAAGGTCCAAGTTGGGCTACTATTAAAAACCAAAGAATTGACCTTGAAAAAGAAGAAGAAGAAAGTATAGATTTAGAAATTAATCCATCTAGCGAAGTTGAATCAAAAGAATATGATATTATTGTAAAAGCTCAAGCATTTGACTCAAGTAAAGTAAGTGCTGAAGATAAAATAAAAATTAATGTAGTATCTACAGAACAATGTTATCAACCAAGTGTTCAAGCTCAAAAAGACACAATAATTGTTAACTATGATTCTAGTGCTACAATTTCTATAATAATTGGGAATAAAGGTAAAAATGATGCAACTTATACTTTATCAGTAACAGGAACTGCATCAGCATTTTCTCAACTAAATCCTGCTTCTCTAACTGTGTCTTCTGGGAAATCAGAGGTAGTATATCTTTACATAGCTCCTAGTTCTCAAACCCAAAATGGTAATTATGAAGCCACTATCAGTGCTAGATTAGAAGATTCAACGATTCTAGCCACTGATAGTGTTAAAATTACAGTTACAGAAAGTAAATACACTGAAGAAACTCCTCAAGAGACCCAAAAAGAAGGTTTCTTTAGAAGAACTTGGAATAAAATAACAGGATTATTCACAAAAGAAAAAGAGATTGAAGAACAAATTAATAAACTTACTAATGAAACTGATATAATAAACAACACAATTACTACTAATGAAACTACAATAGCTAATGAAACAAAAAATAAAGAAATAATAGAAGTTAATAATAACGAAACAGAAAATGTTAATGAAACTATTACAGAAGTTAAAAAACCAAGTTTAATAAGAAAATACTCTTTAACTATTATAGTAGTAATTATTATAATCTTAATTATAGCTTTATTATTTAAATATAGAAAAAAGGTAGTAAATTTCTTTTCAGAAGAAATTGAAGAGTCTAAGGCAGAACAGTCTCCAAAAGAACAAGAAAAAAAAGAAATTAAACTAGAACCTCAACCCAAATTTAAAGAAATAGAAGAAGATGAAAATGAAATAGTTCTAGGGGAAATTAAAGAAAAAAAAGAACCAGTAATAAAAAAGAAAGAAGAACCTAAGAAAAAACCAGTTAAACGAAAGTCTAAACCAAAAGAAGATAAAGAAAAATATTATTAAATCTTTAAGCTTACTATTTTAGAAATTCCTTCTTGCATAGAAACTCCATAAATTTGCTGAGCACTTGTTATAATAGAATCATTGTGGCTTATAACAATATATTGTGCCTTATCAGCATATTTAGCAATTAAATTTGCAAGTTTCTCTGAATTATGTTTATCTAAGGCTGCATCAACTTCATCAAATAAATAAAATGAAGCTGGCTCATGTTCCTGAATTGCAAAAATAAATGCTAATGCAGTTAATGTTTTTTCACCACCACTTAAACTCTTAATGTCCATATATTTATTACCAGCTATTTTTACAACAATACTTATTCCACCATTAAATGGATTTTCCTTATCTTCTAATTCCAAGAAAGCTTCTCCTTTTGTAGATAAACTACTAAATATATCCTTAAAATTTTTCTCTAATCTTCCAAGAGTTCCTAAAAATAAATCTTTTTTCTTTCCTTCAATCTCATTAATTAGATTTAACACATCATCCTTTTCTAGTTTTAATTTAGTAACCTTTTCTACTAATTCTTTATGTTCTACGTCTAATTGTTCATAAACTTCTAAAGCTCTTAAATTAACATTTCCTAATTTACTAACTTCTTTTTCAAGTTCCCTAATTTGTAAAGTCAAATCTTCTATAGTTATGCCTCTTCTTATCTTCCCATCTATAAATTCCTCTGATTCTCTTTGAAGAGCTTCCATCTCTGCTTTAATTTTAGCTAAATTAATATTAAATTCATTTACCTTATTTTGTAAAGATTTTATTTTAGTTTCTTCTAGAAATATCTGTTTTTCTTTTTGCTGTATTATTTCATTTACTTTATTTCTCTCAGTAACTAAATTCTTAAAAACACCATAAAATTTCTTCTCTTCTTTTTCATTACTTTCCAAGTCTAATTTTTTATTCTTAAGTACATTAGTTATATCACTAAATTCTTTTTGGAATTGATCTTTTTCCTTATCAAGATCATTAATTATCTTCGAAGTTCTTTCTATTTCTGGATTAAATAATTTTTCAATTTGATTGTCAAAATTCAGTAATTCGTTTTTATTAATCATTATACTTTGTCTTATATCGTCTAAATACTTCTCTAGGTTAGATAAATCATTTCCTACCTCTGGTTTTTTACTAATTTCATCAGTTAATATTTTCTTTTTTTCTTTATTTTTTAATATACTATCATCAATATCACTAATTCTTTTCTCTAAAACTTTAGTCTTTGCTTTAAATTCTTCTAATTGTTTACTTAGCTCAGACTTATCAGATTTTAAAGTGTAAGGATCTAACTTATTCTGGGTTAAACTTTCAAGTTTAACAATTTCACTTTCTAAATTATACTTAGATTCTCTTAGTTTAATTATTTCAACTTCATTCTTAATCTTTTTATCATCAATTAAATTAATTAACTTTGTAAATTTCTCAACTTCTGCTTCCATACTTTTTATTTCATCGTCAACTTCTTTCTGAGAAAATCCAAGTCCACTTGGTCTTCTGTACCCACCAACAATAGCTCCAGACGATTCTAACAAAGTCCCATCTACCGTAACCATTCTTATCTTACCAATTCCAATTCTTCTAGCAGTTTCAATATCCTCTACAACTAAAGTGGATCCAAAAACATAAGAAAATACATTATTAAATTTACTATCAAATTTTACAAGTTCGTCCGCAAAACCATAAACTCCTTTTATCTTAGAAACGCTATCTTGTTTCCTAGATTTTATTTTATTTAATGGCAAAAATGTAACAACACCCAACCTTTCTTCTTTTAATTTTTTAATATATTTCTCTGCTGTAAGATCACTATTAACAATAACACTCTTCATTCTAGCACCGGCTGCAACTTCCATAGCAATAGAAAACTTAGTTGATATAGTTCCTAGAGCGGCTAGAGTTCCATAAACTTCTTTGTCTTTTATTTCAAGAATTTTTTTTACAGCTAAATCTTGGGAATAATGTTCCTTAATACCTAAATTTTTAGACCTTAATATAGAAAATTGTTCATTCTTTTCAACTAAACTTCTTCTTGAAGAATTTAATTGAGAAGACATTACAGAATCTTCACTAGTTTTTTTCCCTAAATCATTAGTTATTTTCTTAAATTCTATTCTTAAATCATTTAATTTCTTAAGATTTTCTCTATCTTCTATTTCAAGATCACTTAATTCTTTTAATTTTTCTTCGATATCTTGTAATTTTAATTCAATTTTAAATTTCTCTTTATTAGCATCCTGTTCTTGTGTTTGTAATTTTTCTTTTTCTTCTAATAGTTTTTCAATATCATTATCAATATCATTAATTTTATTCTGATACTCTGCTATATCTAATAATCCATGTTTTTTCTTAAAGGATTCTATCTCATTTAATTTATTTTTCTCATCAGCAGAAATCAATTTAATTTTATCATTAATTTCTTTTTTCTTTAACTTAGCATCTTGTATTTGTTTATTAATATCCTCAATATTATTTTTTAATTGAATTTTTCTTTCATTAATTTTCCTTAATTCATTTTTTAGTACATCAATTCTAGAATTAACTTTAATAATATATTCCTTGAGTTCTTCTATTTTTTTCCTAATAACTATTTGATCTTTTTCGCCTTTTTCCTCTACTTGAATATTAATTTCACTTATTCTTTCTTTACTCTTTATTATTATATTTCTTAAAGCATCTATCTCTATATTATGTATCTCAACTTTCTTCCCTATATCATTTAATTCTTTATCTAATACAAGTTTCTTTTCATTTTTTTCTTTTAATTTTAAATCAAATATTGTAGCCTTATTATTCTTAATTTGATCTTTAACTTCATTATACCTTTTTGCCTCATCTCTTTCTTTTTTTAGTTCTCTTAAATTTGCTTCTCTCTCAGTTAATATTATTTCAGCTTCGTTTAATTTACTAGTTACTTTATCTAATTCAGATAATGCCTTTTCTTTTTTATCTTCATAAACTGATATCCCTGCAATCTCCTCAACTAATTTCCTTCTGTCTTCAGATCTCATTTCTGTAAACTTTACAATGTCACCTTGCAAAACTATATTATATCCATCAGGATCTATTCTTGCCACATTTAACAAATCTATAACTTGCTGTCTAGTTCTTACTTTATCATTAATTTTATACACAGAGTTTCCAGTACTTTTTACTACTCTAGTTATCTTAATATTTTTATCTTCTAAAGGAAACTCTTTTTTTTCATTGCTAAAGTAAATAGAAACTTCTGCTTCTTTAGAAGGCTTTCCTCGCTTTCCACCATTAAAAATTAAATTTGAAGACTTTTCTGCCCTTAAAGATTTAGAACTAGACTTCCCGAGCACAAAACAGAAAGCATCTATAATATTTGACTTTCCAGATCCATTTGGTCCAATAACAATTGAAAAATCCTTCTCAAATGGTACTTCTGTAGCCCTAGGAAAAGATTTAAAGCCATTTAATTTAAGTTTGGTTATAACCGTCATTTTAAAGCAATATTATCAAAAAATTATTGTTTAAAAATCTTTTGTTGTTTATTTAATAACATCAACATCATGTGGGTGGCTCTCTTTTAAGGAAGCATTAGATATTTTAACAAATCTTCCTTTTTCTATTAACTCTTTTATTGTCCTAGCACCAGAATAACTCATTCCACTTCTCAAGCCCCCAACAAGCTGATGTATAATCTCTGTTAATTTTCCTTTATAAGGAACTGTACTTTCAACACCTTCAGGTACAATCTCAGATATAAAATTATCAATATCTATTGAATTTTCCTTTTCTTTTCTTAATATTGTTGAATCAAATGATGTACTTCCCCTATATATTTTATATTTTCTACCATTTTTTATTATTGCTTTTCCCGGACTTTCGTCTGTTCCCGCCAACAAACTTCCAATCATAACAGAACTAGCACCTGCTGCAATAGCCTTAGTTATATCACCAGAATGCTTTATTCCACCATCAGAAATTATTGGGATATTATAATTATTAGCAACTTCACAACATTCAAGTATACTAGTTAATTGAGGAACCCCAGATCCAGAAACAATTCTAGTTATGCAGATTGAAGCGCCACCTACCCCAACCTTAACTCCATCAACTCCAGCATTAATTAATTCTTCTGTTCCTTCTTTTGTTGCAACATTTCCTGCAATTAGTTGAATATCTCCAAATTCCTTCCTTATATTCTTTATAGCATTTATACAATACTCAGAATGACCATGAGCTATGTCTATAACTATAACATCAACCTCAGCATTTAAAAGAGCTTTAGTTCTTTTTAAATAGTCATCTTTAACACCAACCGCCGCACCAACTAACAATCTGCCTTTTTTATCTTTAGCAGCCTTAGGGAATCTTTCCATTTTAAGTATGTCTTTAGTTGTTATTAGTCCTTTTAAGTTTCCTTCCTTATCAACTAAAGGAAGTTTTTCAATTCTATTTTCATGTAATATTTTCTTAGCTTCATCAATAGAAATTCCTTGATTAGCTGTAACAACATCTTTAGTCATTAATTCTGTAATTCTAGTATCTAAATTATTTTGAAAAAGTACATCTCTATGTGTTAAAATTCCCACTAATTTTCCATCATTATTTGTAATTAAAATACCTCCAACTTCTTTTTCATCCATTAAATACTTAACCTCTTTTAAAGTTGCATTTATACTTAATGTATAAGGTTTTTCAATTATGATAGACTCAGATCTTTTAACTCTTCTAACTTCATTTACTTGTTGTTCTACTGGAATAAACCTATGAATTATCCCTATGCCTCCTTCTCTTGCCATAGCTATTGCCATTTCACTTTCTGTAACAGTATCCATATTAGCACTTAAAATAGGAATATTAATTTCTAATTTATTAGTAAGTCTTGTTTTAGTGTCTACATCTTTTCTAGAAAATATATTTGATTTATTAGGAATTAATAAAACATCATCAAACGTTAATCCTTCTATATTAGATATTTTATTATTAATAATAGTCACCCCCAGCAACAAGCTTTAATTACTAATTAATTTATAAATATATATATACTAAAATTCACTAGTTTTTTTATAATCAATATTTAATTCTTTAATATCATTTAATATTCTTTGTTTTTCATCTTTTAAACCTTTCCAATCCAATAATATATAATCAACTTTTTCTATTGTTTTATTAATAGATTCTTTTATCATCTCCTTATTTAAGTATTGTAAAGCATATTTTGGGCAAAAATGAGCAATAGCAACTTTATTATTGATAATAATCTTATTAAAATTTGTACATGTGTGTAATCCTCCAAATCCAATGGCAACTTTTGCTATTTCTCTTTCTTTTTTAATAGTCTCAACTATAACTTTAGCTATTAATTTAGCAGTTTCTTTATTATTCCATTCTTTCTCTGTAGAACCTATCTCAATAAAAATACTAGGCTTATTTAAAAAAGGTCCGTGATGTGTAGCTTCATTAATAATCTCATATTCTAAAGAAATTTTATTTAGATTAATAAATAAATCTCTTTGAAGTAAAGCAGAGCTTAAAACTAATTTATTTTTAATGCCCCCAAGATCAGCAGACCCCCAATTACCTATACTATGCACTGTTAAACTAGGTATTTTGGTCTTAGATTGATGTTTTGATGCAAAAATAAAATAATTAGCATCAATCTTATTATTAATATTTTCACAATAAATTAATTCTTTATTAACAGTATATAAACTAATATTTCCATTTTGAAATACTACTTCATTTTCAAAAATTGCGCTAGTTTCTTGAAATTTAAAATCTTGAATTAAAGAATCTTTAATATTCACACTAGCTTTATCTAAATTTGAGCAAATAATAGCATAATTATTGTTCATTAATCTCTCAGCTCAATAAAGTAGTAAAAAAGTCAATTCTATCAAGTCTAAACAACAAAAATAGAAAAGCAACTGTTAAGACCAGAACCATAAATACTAAAAACACTTTAGCATAAAAATTCATCCTTAGCCACCTAGTATTTTCTTTAGCTGCCTTTAAGTTTTTTAATTGAAGTTCTTCACTCCAGCTAATCTTATACTTCTCTCCTTTTTCATCTTTATATTTTAGTTCTGGAATTTTAGCTACACCCATTAATAATCAAGTACTTCTTATTTATAAAAGTTTTTATTGTGTAATAGTAATTTTCTAGTACTACAAAAGCTTTTTATAATATATAAAAATTTCATGTATATGGATTTTATTAAATTCTATATCATAATAATTTTGTTAATATCATATTTTATTGGTAATTTAATAATATATTTCTCAAGAGACGAAATTAAAAATTCCAAAAAAGCTTTAATACATATAAAATTAATAATTCATATGATTTTATTGATAATACTTTTATTTTTATCATTTCCATTTTCATTTTATAAAATAATTTTAATCTTAATAGGGATAATAATAAGCTATTTTTATTTTAATCCATTAATATTATCTATAAGTGTATTAGGAATTGCATTATCGTCAAAAATATCTTTATTTTTCATAAGTTTACTATTAATATATTTACTAATATCTGGCATTTCTAATTTTACAACAAATAAATATTATTTTAACAATAAAATAAATATTATTATTCTAATATTTATTATTCTAATATCTTTTTTCATCAAAAACAACACTTCACTTATCCCCTCATTTACATTTGGATATTTAATTAACATAAAAATCTTAAATTATAAAAACAAAACCTTTATAAATACTTAAAAATAATATCAAATAAAATGGGAGAAGCTCAAAAAAGATTTGTAATGGCATTGGCTTTTATTGTTGTAATTTTTAGCCTATATATAATCTTCTCAGGAAATCCTTTAACAGGATATGCAACTAGAGGTTCTACCAACGCTTCTCAATGGTTATTTTTCTGGATTGTATTTCCATTTGTACTCTTAATAGTATTATTTACAGTAGTCACTCTAATAGAAAGAAATAAAGAATCAATACTACAAAGAGATTCCAGAAGTAGAAGTGTAAGTAGAAATAGCGTTAGTAGAAACAAATCAGCAAGATCAAGAACTTCTAGGTCTAGAAGAAGATAAAGCATGCCATTAAAAGAGGTGGACTCTTTGTGGAAGATAAGTAAATACAATGAACTATTTATATTATCTTTAGCTATTTTCTTTTTATTTATTCTCTATATTTCTTTTCCTAATGATTATAATCTAAATAAAATTACAGGATTTGCCTCAATTTCAAATTACTCAAATGGAGGTTGCTCAGATCTAGATAATGATAGGAGAGTAAGCATAAGAGACCTTAATATACTACAAGAAAATATAGGGAAATCAGCAGGAGATAATGATTTTAATGAACAACTTGACTTTGATAAAAATAACATAATTAATCAAGCAGACTTAATATGCCTTCAATCTGATTTTGGCAAACAAATTAAATGTCCACAAGATACAAAATTATGTGGATGTTTACAAGGATGTTATGATTTAAATAAAGACGAAGAAGTCTCAGTTCTTGACTTAGCAATTTTATCAAAGAAATCAGGTCAATGTGTAAATGACCCTAACTATGATCCAAATGCAGATTTTGATGGCAATGGATGTATAAGCTCACAACAATTAAGCCATGATTATCTTTGTTTATACAATAACATAGGTAAAAAAGATATAAAATGTGGTTATGATAATAAAATTGGAGGTTGTTCTGACTTTGATAATGACGGCCTAGTATCAAATAAAGACTACAATGAAATAACTAAATTAAGAGGATCTCAGATTAATAACGAAAATTATAATCCAAAAGCAGATTATAACTATGATGGTAGAATAGATGATTTAGACTTAGCATGTTTTAATGAAGATGAAGGATATAATATCAAATGTCCTCAAGACTCTAGATATTGTGGATGCTTTAATGGTTGTGCTGATTTAGATGGAGATGGGATTGTTTCTATAAAAGACTTAAATCAATTTAATGAAATTGCTGGAAGTTGTAAAGGAGATCCTAATTACAATGAAAATGTAGATTTTGACAAAGATAATTGCGTTGAAACTAATAAAAAAGAACTTGATTTCTTATGTATAAACTATAATATGGGGAAAAAAGTATATTGTAATATTAAACCATTAATTGAACCTCTAAAAATTAAAGATATTAAATATGCCACACTTAAAATATCATTAAAAACAAATACTAAAATTAACTTTAAAAATATAAATAATGAACAACTTGGAAGTTTAAACCTAAACAATGGCGTTTATAATGATGGAGTTAAATCAACAACAGAAAATTCAATTTATTTAGAAATAACAGGAGATGTTCCAGACATAAAAGAAGGCATAATTAAAGTAAATAGTGATAATTCTGAAGTAAATTTATACATACCAAATATTGAAGAAACCCCAAAAGTGCTATTCTTTAATAAAAATGGAGAAAGCTACTATGACGTAAAACTAAAAGAGCAAGCTGCAAATATAAATTCTAAATATATATCAACTAAAAAAGAAATAAATTTTAGCCCTTTAAAATGTAATGAATTAAAATGCATAATAACGCAAATAATTCAAGATTATTATATACATTTGTTAATAATTATAGCAATTATAATAGTAACTCATTTAATTCACAAAAAGAAATCTTTATAAAGATACAATTTACAATATCTTAATTAAAAAGGGTGTTTAAATGCTAAAAAAAAGAATACTAATTTTGCTATTAACTCTGACTTTAATAACATATTCAACTGGAGCAGAAAACAAAATAACTGGAAATGTTCCCTTTCCAACCCCACCAAGTCCATCTACAGGTGGTTGTTCTGATTTCAATAATGATGGAATTGTTAATAGTGCTGATCTTATTTTATTTCAACAATCTTTTCTAAGAACTAGCCAGGACCCAAATTACTTGCCTCTAGCAGACTATGATGATGACAGAGACATAGACTATATAGACTTAAAATGTTTTAATGAGGATTATGGTCATCAACTAACATGTCCAACTAATTACAAAGTTTGTGGATGTGTTAACGGATGTGCTGATTTAAATTCAGATGGAGTTGTTACAAATGTAGACTTTGCTATATTAGCTCAAAGTGCAAATGCTTGTATAGGAAACCCATTATATATAGCTCAAGCAGATTTTAATAATGATGGTTGTATTTCAACAACCCAAGATAGTTTTGATTTTCTTTGCTTCCAAGAAAAATTCGGAGATATACTTCAATGTGGGCTTGCTCAAAGAATAGGTGGTTGTTCAGATTTTAATGGCGACGGCATGGTCTCATCAGGAGATTCTCAAATAATTCAAAGCCTTATAGGGAAATCTTCATCAGATCCTGAATTTAACTATTTAGCAGATTTTGATGATAATAACATAATTAATAGGATAGACTTTGCTTGTTTTAGACTTGATTTTACGAATTTACCAATAAGTTGCCCAGAAAATGCTAGAATATGTAGTCTTCAAACATTAAGCCAGCATGCAGGTGGTTGTTCAGATTTTGACTATGATGATATAGTAACTTCCTTGGATTCTGACCATATTAAATCATTATTAGATACCACATCATCAGATCCAAATTTTGATCCTAGAGCAGATTACAATGATGATAACATAATTGATTCTAGAGATCAAAATTGCTTTAGATCTGACCTTAATACTGGTAAAGTTTGTCCAAGAGACGCTTTAGTCTGTGGATTAACCCAAAATCAATCAATTCCAGATTACAGAATTTCAATTTCCTCACCTCAAATCACAATTCCTGCAGATGGTTTCTCAACATCAACAATCTCAGTTTCTTTAAAAGACCAAAATGACCTTCCATTAATAGGACATAAAGTTGTATTTTCAATAGTTTCTGGTCCAGGAATAATAACCTCACAACCTGTTCAAACAGTTAGAACTGATGGTACTGCAACTGCCACAGTAAGATCAATTCAAAGTCAAAGTGATGTCACAACAGTTGTTAAGGCAAGTCATCTAAGTTACCCTTCAATTTCCACAACTATATCAATTCTATTCCAGGGTCAAGGAACTTCTGGGGGAGGAGGTTCTGGTGGTGGCGGTGGAGGAAGTGGAGGTAGATGTAGACCAGATTGGGATTGTACACAATATACTTCATGTACACCTCAAGGAACAAAAACAAGAATTTGTAGGGATCTAGAAAACTGTAGAACAACAAGAGATAAACCTTCAGAATCACAATCTTGCACATATAATCCTACACAAGGAACTTGTCAATCTTCTTGGAGTTGCACAGCATGGAATGATTGTGACAATGGAATTCAAACAAGAACATGCGTCGATATCAAAAATTGCGCTGCTGATAAAACAGAAACAAACAGTTGTATAAATATGTGCAATGACAATATTAAAAATAATAATGAAGTTGATGTAGACTGTGGTGGAGATTGCAAACCATGTGGAAGATATAATACTAGTGATGTGGCAAAAGATTTAGGGATTCCAATACTAGCTGTTCTAGGAGTTTTATTAATTATTTCATATTTCCTAAGAAAAAAATCAGAGATTTCTTGATTCATGAAAGTAATTGTAAAACCAAATAAAAAACAAACTAAGATTATTTCTTATAATAAAGAAGATAATACTTACATAATAGAAGTTAAAGGAAGGCCTATTAATAATGGAGTTAACATAGAACTTATTAAATTTCTGTCAAAACATTTCAAAACAAATAATATTAAAATTGTTAAGGGACTAAAAAGTAAAGAAAAAATTATTAATATAGGACAAAAAGATAAGTTTATATTCTTTTTTGTGTTGTCAACTTAAGCATAGGGATTAAGAATGTCAAACAATTTTTTCATGTCGAGATTTTATAATAATCTTAGAGAATCTAGAAATAAAATAAAGGGTAGTTTAAAGGCTGTAGCAGCTGCTGGTCTCGTTGGTTTATTAGCTGAAATGGCATTTGGAACCCATAAAGAAACTGTAACATTTTACCACGGAACTTTTACTATTGAAACTCCTGACTTAGGATCTGGTGGTATATATTTTAGAAAGGTCACAGAAGAAATTGAATGGCCTAATTGTCCTATTTTATTTCCTGCATATTGGGGGTGGAGAGGTAAATATTTCCCTCCAAATAGACACTGATATTTTCATAGAAAATCCATAACAGGTTTCTGTCTTTCCCACCTAAATATGTCTGAATATATTCCTTTGACGATTATTAATATCTAACTAATAATAGTAATATCATTTTTCCTAAATAATCCACTATTAATTCAATCAAACTTTGGTGGAAACAATGAAGGATATTGTACTTTTAGTAATTCTACTATTATTCCGGTAAGATATACAAATATCAAAATAATTATTATTGACAATATATACAATAATATTCTATTCTTAACAAATTTCTTAGATTTATTCATATCCATAATACTCCAAAATGGAACAGATATTATTATTCCATAAACATAAATCATAGGTAACAACATAAGAATAAAATATAAAGGATTTGAAAAAATACTATAAATTATGCCTTCCATAAATAATCCAGTAATTCCTGCAAGCCAAAAAACTTCCCTTTGTGAATACCTATATCTTGATAATAACTGATACCAAACTATAAACCATACACTAAAAATAATGATATTTAGTAACCAAAATTGAAGAATTCTAACAAGGTACAATGAAAAATTAAAACCTTCGCTTAAATGATTAAATAATGCTGCAAAAATCTCCTCTAGTAATATAATAAGTAAACCAATAATTAAAAATTTATAAAAATAACTTACTTTAATACTTTTAAAATATGTCTTAATTCTATCTTTACATAAATAAAAAAATAATCCAAATCCAACAATCCATAGCACATAATAAAATATTTGTGGAGTAGGACTAATAAAGTTATACCATATCCAATAAATTAAACTTAAAATAACACCAACTAAAAATATTTTATCTACTCTTAAAATAGACATAAATATATTAATTATTACTTCTTTAAATAACTTACCTAACAATCGAATATAATCCAAAACTATTTAAATAACTTATAAACAAATTTTCCATGAATGAAAAGAAGTTCTAGACGTTGGAAGAAGAAAGGACAAATGCGTTGGAAGTGGCAACGTAAGAGAATGAAAAAGGAAAAAAGTAAGAGAAAAGCAAACAAGTAGAAGAAAGGTTTAAATATAAGTTAAAAATCAATTAATAATCTCATATGAGGAAGATAGTTTTTATCTTCTAACAAAATTAATCATCAATGATAGATTAGACATATCTATCTAAATAATGAGTGCTTAATTTTTCATTAAGTATGATGTATGAAAGGAAGCAAATGACTTTAGTGAGTTATTTATTTTTTAATCTTGTGGTCAATAAATCCCGTTTATCCTGCGGGAGGCCGCCGCTATCAAGATTCTACTTAGCCATGCAAGTCAGGGGGTAGCAATACCACCGGCGAAAGGCTCAGTAACACGTTGATAATTTGCCCTTAGGTCTAGGATACCGTTGCGAAAGTGACGTTAAACCTGGATAGGAGATCGATACTGGAATGTACTTTCTCTGAAACGCAAGGCCTAAGGATAAGTCAGCGGCTGATTAGGTAGTTGGTGAGGTAAAGGCTCACCAAGCCTATGATCAGTAGGGG